>Cebus_capucinus_imitator_PRJNA485217_SSR118__coassemble_363_pt1 | contig 17933 bp, 14 predicted proteins | sample Cebus_capucinus_imitator_PRJNA485217_SSR118__metabat2_low_PE_001 | metagenome-assembled genome bin Cebus_capucinus_imitator_PRJNA485217_SSR118
ACACTGCTGAGTTTGGTGACTACGTATCAGGACCACGTGTCATTACAAAAGAAGTAAAAGAAAACATGAAAGCGGTTCTTGCAGATATCCAATCTGGTAAATTTGCCCAAGACTTCGTTGATGACTACAAAGCAGGTCGTCCACGTCTTGAAGCTTACCGTAAAGAAGCTGCAGAACTTGAAATCGAAAAAGTGGGTGCTGAATTGCGTAAAGCAATGCCATTCGTTGGTAAAAACGACGACGACGCATTCAAAATCTACAACTAAGAGATCTACCATGATCGACTCCGTAGGGATCTCATCCTACGGAGTTTTTCTACCGTTAGAAAGAGGAAAATGATGATCACCGCCAAAGATGTGGCCCATGCTCATAAAGTCTTGAAAGACGTTGTTGTTTATACCCCACTCGATTACGACCGCTATTTATCTGAAAAGTACCAAGCGAAAATCTTTATTAAAAAAGAAAATCTCCAGCGGGTTCGTTCCTTTAAAATCCGTGGAGCCTACTATGCTATTTCTCAATTGAGTCCAGAAGAGCGCGACCGTGGTGTGGTCTGTGCCAGTGCCGGTAACCATGCTCAAGGTGTGGCCTACACTTGTAACGAAATGAAAATTCCTGCAACAATTTTCATGCCGGTTACCACACCCCAGCAAAAAATCGGTCAAGTACAATTCTTCGGAGGCGACTACGTGACCATCCAACTGGTTGGGGATACCTTTGATGCTTCTGCTCAAGCAGCTCAGGACTATACAGCAGCCCACAACCTGACCTTTATCGACCCCTTCGACAACCCACGTGTCCAAGCAGGACAAGGGACCGTTGCTTATGAAATTCTTGAGGAAGCCCAGCGCGAAGGCATTGAGTTTGACCAAGTATTTGTTCCCGTAGGAGGTGGTGGACTCATCTCTGGAATGGCGACTTATTTTGGGGAAAACGCCCCACAAGTAGAGTTGGTGGGAGTCGAAGCCAATGGGGCGCGGTCTATGAAGGCTGCCTATGAATCGGGACGCCCGGTAAAATTGAATCATATTGATAAGTTTGCGGACGGTATCGCAGTGCAAAAAGTTGGAAACTTGACCTTTGAAACCACGCGTCGCTACGTTCGCCACCTGATCGGTGTCGACGAAGGCTTGATTAGCGAAACCATCATTGATCTGTATTCCAAACAAGGGATTGTGGCCGAGCCAGCCGGTGCAGCCTCTATCGCAGCTTTGGAAGTCATGAAGGATAAAATAAAAGGCAAGACCATCTGCTGTGTCATCTCTGGAGGGAACAACGATATCAACCGTATGCCAGAGATGGAAGAACGTGCCCTCATTTATGATGGAGTCAAGCACTACTTTGTGGTAAACTTCCCACAACGTCCGGGTGCTCTTCGTGAGTTCGTTAATGATATCTTAGGACCCAATGATGACATCACACGGTTTGAGTACATCAAACGTGCCAGCAAGGGAACCGGTCCCGTTCTGATCGGGATCACCTTGGCGAACAAGGAGGACTATACAGCCTTAATTGGACGCCTAGAAGCCTTCGATCCATCCTACATCAATTTACATGGAAACGAAACCCTTTATAATATGCTGGTCTGACGGCCTGCTGAAGCTTGATCTGAAATCCGACCAGTCCTTTACTCCCATCGAGAAAAAGGGCTGGTCTTTTGTTTGTCCTAAGCTCTAGCCATCTGATTAGCTCCCGATTAGAGAAGAGATGCTAAACTTACTGATAGGCCAGCAAAATTCGTTTTCTGTCATCAAATTTTCATCCTCTTTAGGATTGAATATGTTATACTTGTATTAGTAAACCAATAGGAGGTTGTAAAGATGTCTATTATATTTCTTGCTTTTGTACTGATTGTGGCACTGATTTTTATCACGAGTTCCATCTATGTGGTGCGTCAACAAACGGTTGCCATCATCGAACGTTTCGGTCGCTACCAAAAGACCAGTAGCAGCGGGATGAACTTTCGGATTCCCTTCGGGATTGATCGCATTGCAGCCCGTATTCAATTGCGTCTCTTGCAGAGCGATATCGTGGTTGAGACTAAGACCCAGGACAATGTTTTCGTAACCATGAATGTGGCGACTCAATACCGTGTCAATGAGAACAATGTGACGGATGCCTACTACAAACTCATGCGTCCCGAATCTCAAATTAAATCTTATATCGAAGACGCCCTTCGTTCCTCAGTTCCCAAATTAACCTTGGACGACGTCTTTGAAAAGAAAGATGAAATTGCGCTAGAGGTTCAAAAACAAGTAGCCGAAGAAATGTCTACCTATGGATACATTATCGTTAAAACTCTGATTACAAAGGTAGAGCCGGATGCAGAAGTCAAACAATCTATGAATGAAATCAATGCGGCACAGCGCAAACGTGTGGCTGCACAAGAGTTGGCAGAAGCAGATAAGATCAAGATTGTGACAGCAGCAGAAGCAGAGGCAGAAAAGGACCGTCTCCACGGGGTCGGGATTGCGGAGCAACGGAAGGCCATTGTAGATGGATTGGCAGACTCTATTCGAGAACTCAAGGGTTCCAATGTAGAGTTGTCAGAGGAGCAAATCATGTCCATCCTCTTAACCAACCAATATTTAGACACGCTCAACAACTTTGCGGACAAGGAAGGCGCTTCGACGATTTTCTTACCAGCAAATCCAGATGGAGTCGAGTCGATCAGAACCCAGATTTTATCCGCTCTAAAGGCTAAGTAAAGAATTTTCAGACTTATTTTAATTTTGCGTAAACTCTTTTTTTCATTGACAAACTATTCAAATTCCTTTAAAATTATTACTTGGAAATAACAAAATAATAGGAGATTGAATAATGGCTAAATCAAACTTTGAAAAAGTAGAGTCTGTCGTAGACTGGGTGCGAGAAAAGAAAATCACGGGCTACCGGATTTCTAAGGAAACCTGTGCACGTGAGATGTCTGTGATCGCACTAGCCCAAGGAAGAGCAAAGGTCAAGAACATCTCATTTGAGACGGCTCTTGGCCTCATTGACTTTTACGATAGACACCACAAAAAATACAATAAGTCAGTTAAATAGAAAAAGGGGAGATGAAAACATCTCCTCTTTTTGCATGGTTTCCTAAAATTTATATGTATATTTATTCTGATAAACTTAAAAGCATATAGGAAGTGGCGCGTCCTCCAAACAAATCTCGGAAAAGGATAGGCCGTCAAACATTCAAAAAAACCTGATTAGACGATGGTCTAATCAAGTTTTCTAGTCACTCTTAACGAAGATAACGTTGTAAGAATTCTTTGGTTCGTTCTTCTTTTGGACGGGTGAAGATTTCCTCAGGAGTTCCTTCTTCGGCAATCACACCCTTATCCATAAAGATGACGCGACTAGAAACGTCGCGAGCAAATTCCATCTCGTGAGTCACGACAATCATGGTCAAGCCTTCTTTAGCTAGGTCTTGCATGATTTTCAGAACCTCACCGACCATCTCAGGGTCTAGGGCTGACGTTGGCTCGTCAAAGAGAATGGCATCTGGATTCATGGAAAGAGCACGAGCAATGGCCACCCGTTGCTTTTGTCCACCGGACAATTGTTTGGGACGAGCTTGCCAGAAGCGTTCTCCCATTCCGACCTTCTCCAGATTTTCTTTAGCGATACGTTCGGCCTCAGCGCGATCACGTTTGAGGACCGTCGTTTGAGCCACAATGGCATTCTCAAGAACATTCAAGTTCTCGAAGAGGTTAAAGGATTGGAAAACCATGCCAAGCTTTTCCCGATAGTGGGTCAAGTTGTGACCATCCGCCAAAACATCTTCACCCTTGTAAAGAATCGTTCCAGCAGTAGGCGTTTCTAATAAGTTTATAGAACGAAGGAAGGTGGATTTTCCGCTACCGGAAGAGCCGATAATGGAAATGACCTCGCCCTCGTGGACGGTCAAGGAGATGTCTTTCAGAACCTCGTTTTGACCATACGATTTTTTCAAATGTTTGATTTCAAGAATGGTTTGGCTCATGCTTTCAACTCCTTGGTTTGCATTTGGTTGGCACCAGTCGTGTAGGTGTCAGAGTCCATCTTGCGTTCCACATAACGAAGGATCGTTGTCACCGTGAAGGTCAAGACGAAGTAGATAACCGCAATGATGGTAAAGGTTTGGAAGTATTGATAGGTCTGGGTCGCGATTGTATTCCCTGAGAAGTAGAGCTCGACCACGGAAATCACGTTCAAGACAGACGTATCCTTGATGTTAATAACGAACTCGTTACCAGTCGCAGGCAAGATATTGCGGATAACCTGTGGAAGCACAATTTTACGCATGGTTTGACCGTGGTTCATCCCCAGAGCCGTCGCCGCTTCAAACTGCCCCTTGTCGACCGCGAAGATTCCCCCACGCACGATTTCAGACATATAGGCACCGGTGTTAATGGAAACGATAAAGATAGCAGCCAGCGTGCGGTCCAAATTGATTCCGAAGGCCTGAGCCGTTCCATAGTAGATAACCATGGCTTGAACGATCATAGGCGTTCCACGGAAAACCTCAATATAAATGTTCAGTAACCAACCAAAAGCCGTTTGGAAGAAGGCAGTCACCTTGTGTTTGGCTTTAGGGGCTGTACGGTAAACGCCGATCAAGAGACCGATAATGGTTCCGACAATGGTACCGACCATAGAGATGAGCAGGGTAATTCCTGTACCGCGCAGAAGGGCCGGCCAGTTTTCCACCACAATCTTTTGCACTTGTTGGAAGAAAGAAGGCTTTTCTTCAGCAGTGGTTCCTTCCACAGGTTGATTCTTGATCATGTCGTCCATGAGAGCGACCTGATCCTCGCTTGAAAAGCTGACTAACGCTTCATTGACAGCGGTAATACGAGAGTCATCCTTCCGCATCCCGATTGCGATAGCCGCATCTTCTTCGCTCACCTCAAATCCTTTTTTGAATTGGATCATTTTGAAGGCCTTATTGGCTCCTTCAGCTGTGAGAGCTTCGGGACGCTCAGAGATGTAGGCATCGATGACGCCAGACTCAAGTGCTTGTCGCATCTGAGCGAAGTCTTGCATGGCTGTTTCTTGTTTAGAACCAGGCAATTGGCTAATCAAGTTATAGAGGTAAACTCCTTGTTGGGAAGTGACGCGAGCGTCTTTGAAATCCTCTAAGCTTTCGGCCTTGGCAAATTTGCTGTCGGCTTTGACAACGACCACGGGCTCACTCGTGTAGTAGCTATTTGAGAAGGCAATTTCTTTTTTGCGTTCTGCGGTCGGACTCATACCAGCCATAATGACGTCGATTTTACCGGATGTCAGAGCCGGAATGAGTCCATTCCAGGCGGTTTTCACAACCAGGGGTTTTTTGCCCATGGATTCTGCAATGCGACGGGCTACTTGAATATCATAGCCGTTTGCGTATTGGTTGGTTCCTTCGATGGGAACCGCTCCATTGGAGTCATCATCTTGGGTCCAGTTAAAGGGAGCATAAGCTGCCTCCGTACCGATTCGGAGATACTCATCTGCTTGCGCAGTAGTCATGCCTCCTAAAGACACCAAGAGAAGAGCCAAAAGAGCAAAGAATGTCTTTTTCATAAAGTCTCCTCTTATTAAATATCCTTGTTATTATACCGGAAATTGGGGGGCTTTTCAATGAAATTGGAATATAAAACCGCTAAAATGTTATAATGGGTATACCTTTAACCGCTTTCTTGTTTACTGGGATCAGCTTGGCTGAAAGTAGGTGAGAATGAGGCGGTTTGTGTGCAACTGTTTCTCGAGAAAAGGAGAGAGATGATGAAAAAATTCTTAATGGTTTTCTTTCTAGCTTGGGTTTTTCTGGGCTTGAGCGGGCCTTGCGCCGCGGACGATGGGCCGGATTATCGGTTGCCTTCTTATGATGGCGTCCTCAATATTCGGGAGGACAATAGCGCTAGCTTTGAGGAAAAAGTGACCTATGAGTTTGAGTCAGATTACAATGGGGTCTATGTGACGCTGGGCGAGGCGGGCAAGATGCCGTCTGGTTTTGCAGTGGACTCGGTGAGTCAGGTTCGGGTGGAGGTCAAGTCTTCGCTGGATCAGGATTTTCATGAGTTGAGTCAGGAGGAATTTCGTTGGGAGTTGGAGACCTTGACCAAGGGAAAGCGTGTCAAGGTTTATCGCAAGGGGAATGATGGCGACCGCTTGCGGGTGACGGTCTACTGGAATTTGCGGCAGATTTTGTCGCTTTACCAGGATATTGCAGTCCTCAATTGGCAGCCCTTGACGGACTGGGAGGAGAAGATTGAGCGGGTGCAGCTGCGCGTGACGGGGATTTCTCTGAATGGAGAGGACCAAGGCAGCGTTCTCAAGGCCCACCGTGGAATTTTCCAACCCCAGGCGGATGTGGGGACGACGGATGGGGCTTATGTGGTGACGGCGACGAATTTGCCTCGAAAGGGTCGAGTGGAACTGCATGCTTATTGGCCGATTACCGTCATGGCGCCCTATTTACGTGAGGGCGTGAAGGCAGGCCGAGGCTTGCCGGAATTTGAGCGTTTGGAAAAACAAATTGTGGACGAGGAGGCGCAAGCGACCTTGTGGTCCAAAGAGCTGTTGCCTCTGATTGGCGGTGGGTTGTTGCTTGCGGCATTCGTGAGCGGGGGACTCTTCTGGAAGTGGGTGCGTTCTCGAGATCCTTTTCCGAAGAATGCACGTTTATATGAGCCGCCTCAAGATTTGCCACCGGCTGTGGTTGCAAGAAGTGTATTTGATGCGGAGGTGGCTGACAAGCTCAATCGCGATCCGTCTTACGAAGCGATTCTCCAGGCGACCCTCTTGGATTTGATTGACCGTAAGGTCTTGCGGATTGAAGAAGGTGAGCGGAGTGGCGATTTGATTTTGAGAAAAGGCGAGGGGTCGCAAGTGATTTCTGACTTTGAGGAAACGGTGCTGGAGATGGCTTTTGGAGATCAAGAGAGCAAACATATGAATGAGCTCTTTAATCAATATGAGTTGGCCAAGCCTGCGACGCTGCGCAAACAAGGTTTGAGTGAGAGACAGATCCAGGAGCGCGGATTGTACTTATCTCGACAGATTAGCAAAAATCTGAGACAGGTGGATCGTTTTGTGAAACGTTTTGAGGAGGAGTTTGGCTTGGAAGATTCCTATCGAGAGATGACTTTGCGTGAGAAAGGACGCATGAATCTTCCCTTTGTCCTAGGCGGACTAGCCGGTCTGGTTCTACTTGCAAGTCCCATTGTCTATATTCTACGTTATAACACGACCTCAGCGACGTCTTGGGTGTATGTGCCCCTTACTTTGATTGCCTTGGTGGGACTTTGCTTCTATTTTGATTGGACAGCGTCCTTCCGTAAGCATGGGGTCGTGAAAGAAGAGGCATTTGAACGTGTTCATCATTGGATGAGTTTCAAAAATATGCTTCGGGATGTGGCCAAGCTCAATCAGGAAGAAATTGGCGGGATTGTCCTTTGGAACCGTCTCTTGGTCTATGCCACTCTCTTTGGTTATGCCCAACGTGTCTCCAAGGTCATGGAATTGAACGGGATTCGGATGCCAGACAGTGGAGACAGTGGCATGAATGATTTGTCCTATCAATTTGCCGGTTTCCATATGGGAATGGCGACCTCCAACTTGAGTCAAGGAATCTCGACAGCCAGTCAGGCAGCCAACTTCTCTGTTTCATCATCAAGTGGCTCCGGAGGGGGTGGCTTCTCTGGTGGAGGTGGTGGAGGCGGAGGCGGTGCCTTCTAAGCAGCCAACCAGCTATGTGTGTTGTAACATAAACTTGCTTAGAAAAATAGGGTGCCATTCTGCCAATGGGGAGAAGGACCTCCTTCCACATAAGATGATAAAAATAAACCGACTTACTTGGCTTTGGCTACAAGAAGGTCGGTTTATTTATTTTGTGGGTAGCTTAGTGTAAAAGAGGCTTTGGGTCCTACGATGTAACCTATTTTTCATATTCAGCCCTTTACAAAGTATGATATAATATGCATGAAAAAAGAAGGGAGTTCCTCATGTATTTGTTGGAGATTTTAAAGGCAATTCTTTATGGGATTGTAGAAGGTATTACAGAATGGTTGCCGATTTCATCAACCGGTCACCTGATTTTAGTAGAGGAATTTGTAAAATTTAAGAATGCTAACGATGCATTTTTAAGTATGTTCAACGTGGTGATCCAGTTGGGAGCTATTCTAGCGGTTTTGGTCATTTATTGGCAAAAACTCAATCCTTTCCAGCCTGGTAAAACAAAACGTGAGGTGAGAAGAACCTGGCAACTGTGGGCTAAGGTAGTGATTGCAGCAGCTCCTGCAGCCATTATTGGACTTCCATTAGATAACTGGTTTGATGCCCACTTCCATAATTACATCTCTGTGGCACTCATGCTGATTATTTACGGGATGGCCTTCATCTATATTGAAAAACGAAATCAATATGTCCAACCAGAAATCACAGATTTGGCCAAACTTCCATATAAAACAGCCCTTTATATCGGACTCTTTCAAGTATTGTCGCTTTTTCCTGGGACCAGTCGTTCTGGAGCGACCATCATCGGTGGTCTTCTTAATGGAACCAGTCGTTCGGTCGTGACTGAGTTTACCTTTTACTTAGGTATTCCTGTTATGTTTGGAGCCAGTGGTTTGAAAATCCTTAAGTTCTTCTTGGGTGGCAATCATCTGAGTTTTGGCCAATTGGGTATCTTGCTGGTAGCCTGTGCCACTGCCTTTGTCGTATCGATTTATGCGATTCGCTTCCTGACGGACTACGTGAAGAAACACGATTTCACCATCTTCGGTCGCTACCGGATTGGATTGGGACTCCTACTTCTTGTCTACGGGGTTGTGAGATTCTTTATTGGGTAAGTAGGTACAATGGATGGTTCTGAAGCGGTAGTAATACCGACCATTCAAGTTCTATCTTTAATGGAAGGCCAAGAAAAGTGACCTTCAGATTCAAGTAATAAAATGAGTGTTTGGGTTAGACATAGCGATTATTCTAGTCTTCCTGAACACTCTTTTTCTTTGCACTAGATTATCTCCGTGTTCTGTATCCGAAATTCAGGTAATCAGGTAATGACGATTTATGGGGGAAAGCTGGGTCTTTCTTTGTCAAAAGGGGGCTTTTCTTGTATAATAGATAGGAGACCCTAGTACGAGGTAATAAAATATGAAAATGAAACAAATCAGTGATTCGACGATTAAAATCACCATGAAATTAGAAGATTTAGAAGAACATGGCATGGAAATGTCTGATTTTCTAGTTCCGCAAGAAAAGACGGAAGAATTCTTTTATACCATTTTAGACGAATTAGACATGCCTGAAAGCTTTATGGATACGGGGATGCTGTCTTTCCGCGTTACACCCAAGCCGGATCGTTTGGATGTCTTTGTGACCAAATCTAATGTGACCAAACATCTCAATTTCGAAGATTTGGGTGAGATGCCGGATATGGATGAGTTAAATGATTTATCACCAGATGAATTTATCAAGTTTTTGGAAAAAAACATTATGGAAAAGAGTCATGGGGATCAAGAAGCGATTGACCATCTGGCTCAGATTGAACAACTTCAAAAAGAGTTAGAAGAAGAGGTTCGGGCGGCTGTTGGGAGGGAAGCAAAAGATGCAACTCCTCCAGCACCACATGATCGTTATATTTACTATATCTTGAAGTTTGCTCAACTTTCAGATGTTATCCGCTATGTCAAACGCATTGACTACGATTTGGATACCTCCGAATTGTATAAAATGGATCACCACTATTACTTGACTATCTTAGTGGATTTAGAGGAACAATCCCATGCTTATCCAGAGGAACTCTTGGCTCGCATGCGCGAGCATGCAGAGGATTCTGATGTGAGCCGCTCTATTTTACAAGAACATGGACATGTGATTTTAGTATCAGATGCCGTTGAAGAACTTGGAAAGATTAGTCTTGTATGATTCCATTCTCCTTAAAATACATTTTAATTTTAGGGGGCACCTTTTTTATCAGCGTGTTTTTGACCCCTTTGATTCGACTCTTAGCCTTTCGTATTGGGGCCGTCGATTACCCCAATGCGAGACGTATCAATAAAAAGCCCATGCCATCAGCGGGAGGTTTGGCCATCTTTATGTCATTTGGCTTAGCTACACTCTTGATGATGCCTCTTATTATGAAAACCAATTGGGGACTGCGGACCTATTTTGATTATATGTGGCCCGTCATTCTATCAGCAGCGGTGATTGTGGTGACTGGCTTGATTGATGACGTCAAGGAGCTGGGACCTAAAGCCAAAATGGCGGGGATTCTCTTAGGCGCTTCGATGATTTGGTTCCTAACAGATTTTCGATTGGATGATTTTAAAATTCCATTTGGGGGCCCCCATCTCTATTTCGCTCCCTGGCTGTCTTTCCTGTTGACAGTCTTATGGATTATTTCGATTACCAATGCGGTCAATCTATTAGATGGCCTGGATGGCTTGGTTTCAGGGGTATCGATGATATCCTTGATTACCATGGGGATTGTTTCCTATTTCTTTTTACCAGGGCATCCTCTATTTCTTCCTTTGACCATTTTCTTATTGGTGGCAGCTATTGCAGGGTTTTTCCCTTATAATTATCATCCAGCCATTATTTATTTGGGAGATACGGGGGCGCTCTTTATAGGTTTCATGATTGCAGTTTTATCCTTGCAAGGATTAAAGAATGCGACAGCAGTGGCGGTTGTGACTCCTATGGTCATCCTAGGTGTTCCGATTACAGATACCTTCTTAGCAATTGTTCGAAGAAAGTTGTCTGGACAGAAGATTTCAGAAGCGGATCGTCGTCATCTCCACCATCGTCTCTTGTCTTTAGGGTTAACGCATCGGGGAACGGTTTTAGTCATTTATGGGATTTCTTCTATCTTTGCTATGATTTCCCTGCTTCTCAATATTTCCACCCGTGTAGGGGGAACCCTACTCATGATTGGCTTGATTCTGGGGACAGAGCTTCTCATGGAGATGATTGGTGTTTTAGGACCCAATCGGATGCCCCTGCTCAATAGTTTACGATTTCTAGGAAATTCTGCTTATAGAGAAGAAGTGAGACGAAAAAGAAGACAAAAGCAGAAGGAGAAAAGCTCTCCCTAAACCTGAAAAGAGGATTCTTCTGTAAGATTGAGAAGATGAAGTTTTTGTCGAATCAAGGACTTAGAAAACAAGAATCATTCTAAATAAAATGAACAAAAAGAAAGCCAATATGGCTTTTTTTTGCTATACTATATGAGTGAACTGCATAGACAAGTTGATAGGAGAATGCGACAATCTTGGGATTTTTCATCCATCTGATTGGCAGCATTCTTGTTTTTAGGAGGATCTGCTAACAGATAGTTTTTTGGTAGCATGGTTGGAGGGCTTGTCATGCATGGCTAATTGCCACATATCTTGGACGGGGCGACAGGATTTCTCGTCCTTAGACAATGAAAGGAAGACACATGTCAGTTTTAGAAATTAAAGATCTTCATGTAGAGATCGAAGGAAAAGAGATTTTAAAAGGTGTCAATTTAACCTTGAAAACAGGTGAAATTGCTGCAATCATGGGACCAAACGGAACAGGGAAATCGACTCTTTCTGCAGCCATTATGGGAAATCCCAACTATGAAGTAACCAAGGGAGAAATTCTTTTTGATGGTGTGAACATCTTGGAATTGGAAGTAGATGAACGTGCACGAATGGGGCTCTTTTTGGCTATGCAATATCCATCTGAAATTCCAGGGATCACCAATGCTGAATTCTTGCGTGCAGCCATGAATGCTGGTAAAGAAGATGATGAAAAAATTGGTGTTCGTGACTTTATCACAAAACTAGATGAAAAAATGCACCTTCTCAATATGAAAGAAGAGATGGCAGAGCGTTACCTCAATGAAGGTTTCTCTGGTGGTGAGAAAAAACGCAATGAAATTCTTCAATTGCTTATGTTGGAACCAACCTTTGCACTTTTAGATGAAATCGACTCTGGTTTGGATATCGATGCCCTGAAGGTTGTCTCAAAAGGGGTCAATGCCATGCGTGGTGAAGGTTTTGGGGCTATGATCATCACCCACTACCAACGCCTCTTGAACTACATCACACCAGATGTCGTACACGTTATGATGGAAGGTCGCGTGGTCCTTTCTGGTGGTCCAGAATTAGCTGCTCGTCTTGAAAAAGAAGGGTATGCTCAAATAGCGGAAGAGCTCGGTTTCGAATACGAAGAAGAAGCCTAAAGAGCTAAGAGAATCTCTCAAGTGATGGATAAGCCTGCTGGAAACAATATATGGTAGCAGAGAAAGGCTTAGGAACTTGGAAAAACGATTTTCCGTTTGAAATTCCTTCCTAGCTTGTGAGAGAATAAGAGGAGAAGAGAATGTCATTAGAAAACATCCAGCTCTTTTCTCAAAGCCATGCGGAACCAGCTTGGTTACAAGAACACCGCAAGCTTGCTTTTGAGCAAATTGAGCAATTAGAACCACCTGTTATTGAACGGGTCAAATACCATCGCTGGAATTTAGGTGATGGAACCATTTCTGAAAATGAAGCCCTAGCGGCTGTGCCTGATTTTACGGCTTTGGACAGCAATCCTAAATTGGTACAAGTTGGGACACAGACAGTGTTTGAACAGCTGAGTCCAGACCTCATGGAGGCGGGGGTTGTCTTTACAGACTTTTATACAGCCTTGGAAGAAATTCCAGAAGTCATTGAAAAACACTTTATGTCAGCCTTGTCTTATAAAGAAGACAAATTAGCTGCTTATCATGGAGCCTACTTTAACTCTGCAGCGGTTCTTTATGTTCCGGATAATGTAGAAATTGATGTGCCTTTGGAAGGAATTTTCTATCAAGATGGTAGCAGTCAGGTTCCTTTTAATAAACACATTTTAATGATTGCGGGGCGTCATTCTAAGATCAACTACTTAGAGCGTTTAGAAACGTTGGGCGACAGTGAGATGGAGACTTCTGCTAATATTTCTGTGGAAGTCATTGCCATGGACGGTGCCCAAGTCAAGTTTGCAGCGATTGACCGTTTGGGTCAAAAGGTGACCGCCTACATTTCTCGTCGCGGCCTCCTGAGTAAAGATGCCAGCATTGACTGGGCGGTAGGTGTTATGAATGAAGGAAATGTCATAGCGGACTTTGACTCAGACCTAAAAGGGGACGGCTCTCATGCGGATATGAAGGTTGTGGCTTTGTCAAGCGGTCGTCAGGTTCAAGGGATTGATACCCGCGTAACCAACTATGGTAAGAATTCTGTGGGGAATATCTTACAGCACGGGGTTATTTTGGAGCGTGGAACCTTGACCTTTAACGGGATTGGCCACATTATCAAGGGTGCCAAAGGGGCGGATGCTCAACAAGAAAGTCGGGTGCTCATGCTGAGTGACCAGGCGCGTTCAGATGCCAACCCTATTCTCTTGATTGATGAAAACGATGTGACGGCGGGTCACGCGGCTTCCATCGGTCAGGTGGACCCAGAGGATATGTACTATCTCATGAGTCGTGGTTTGGATAAGGAGACTGCGGAGCGCTTAGTGGTTCGTGGTTTCTTAGGTTCTGTGTTAGTTGAGATTCCTGTCAAAGAAGTACGGGATGAGATGGCGGAGTCAATCGAGAAGAAATTAGCCAATCGTTAGGAGACTTGCATGCTAGATGCTGAAAAGATAAAGAAAGATTTTCCGATTTTACATCAAGTGGTCAATGACGAGCCGCTGGTTTATTTGGATAATGCGGCGACGACTCAGAAACCGCAAGCGGTCATGGATGCGCTCCTGGCTTATTATAGTGAAGATAATGCCAATGTTCACCGTGGCGTTCACACTTTGGCGGAGCGTGCAACGGCTGCTTATGAAGCGGCGCGTGAGAAGGTGCGTGCCTTTATCGGAGCCAACTCGACCAGAGAAGTCCTCTTTACTCGTGGAGCGACAACCGGACTCAACTGGGTGGCTCAGTATGCGCGCCAAATGCTGCAACCAGGTGATCAGATTTTGATTTCCATTATGGAACACCACTCCAATATCGTTCCTTGGCAAGAAGCTTGTCGTGCGACCGGTGCAGAACTGGTTTACGTGGGACTCAAAGACGGTGGTCTGGACATGGATGATTTTAGAGCCAAACTTTCTGAGAAGACCAAGTTCGTTTCCATCACCCAAGTATCCAATGTCCTCGGCTGCAGCAATCCGATTGAAGACATCGTGGCGCTTGCGCACGCGGTCGGCAGTCTGGTGGTGGTGGATGGTGCTCAATCCACACCGCACTCCAAGGTTCAGGTAGCTGACTTAGATGTCGATTTCTTTGTTTTTTCCGGTCATAAGATGATGGCACCTACCGGAATTGGGGTTCTTTACGGCAAAGAGGCGCTTCTCACGCAGATGGGACCTGTTGAGTTTGGCGGGGAAATGATTGACTTTGTCTACCAGCAAGAATCTACCTGGACGGAATTGCCCTGGAAGTTTGAAGCAGGAACACCCAATATTGCGGGTGCAATTGGTCTGGGTGCTGCTATCGATTATCTGGAAGCAATCGACATGGACGCGGTAGCGGCCCACGAGCAGGACTTGGTGGACTATGTGCTACCCAAGCTTCTGGCCATGGAGGGTGTGACAGTTTACGGGCCGCAGGATCCGAGTCAACATCGAGGCGTGATTGCCTTCAACGTGGACGGGATTCATCCTCACGATTTGGCGACGGCGCTGGATTACGAGGGCGTAGCGGTCCGTGCGGGACACCACTGTGCGCAGCCGCTCTTACGGGAGCTTGATGTTCCAGCAACAGCGCGTGCAAGTTTTTATATCTACAACACCAAGGCGGACTGCGACAAATTGTTGGACGCTTTGGAAAAAACCAAGGAGTTTTTCAATGGCGCTTTCTAAGTTAGATTCACTATATATGGCAGTGGTGGCGGATCATTCCAAGCATCCCCACCATCAAGGCGAGCTAGAGGGTGTGACCCCTATTCAGCTCAATAATCCCACCTGTGGAGATGTGATTTCGTTGTCTTTAGATTTGGATGAAGTGGGGTGTATCCGGGACATTGCGTTCGTCAATGAGGGATGCACCATCTCGACAGCCTCTGCATCGATGATGACTGATGCCGTGATTGGGAAAACGAAAGAAGAAGCGCTTGAGCTGGCAGCTGTCTTTTCGGAGATGGTCCAGGGTAAGGAAGACGTGCGTCAAGACCAATTAGGCGATGGGGCATTTTTGGCGGGGGTTTCAAAATTCCCTCAACGGATTAAATGTTCGACCTTGGCATGGAATGCGCTCAAGAAAGCGATTGAATTAGAAGAAAAATAAGGAAGAGAAGATGTCTGAAGAAAAAGTGCAACCAAAACCCATTGATTTAGGGGAATATAAATTTGGTTTTCATGATGATGTTGAGCCGGTTTTATCTACGGGGAAAGGGTTGAATGAAGCGGTTATTCGTGAATTGTCAGCTGCCAAAGGTGAACCAGAGTGGATGTTAGAGTTCCGCTTGAAATCATATGAGACCTTCAAGAAAATGCCTATGCAAACCTGGGGAGCGGATTTATCAGAGATTGATTTTGATGAGTTGATTTACTATCAAAAACCATCTGATAAACCGGCTCGTACCTGGGATGAGGTTCCGGAAAAAATTAAGGAAACCTTTGAACGAATCGGGATTCCAGAAGCGGAACGTGCCTACTTGGCGGGTGCTTCTGCCCAGTATGAGTCTGAAGTGGTTTATCATAATATGAAGGATGAGTTTGAGAAGTTGGGAATTATCTTTACAGATACGGATTCAGCTCTTAAGGAATATCCTGATTTATTCAAGCAATACTTTGCGAAGTTGGTACCGCCGACAGATAATAAATTAGCAGCCTTAAATAGTGCGGTATGGTCAGGTGGAACCTTTATCTACGTTCCTAAAGGAGTCAAGGTAGATATTCCCCTTCAAACCTACTTCCGTATCAATAACGAGAACTCTGGTCAGTTTGAACGGACCTTGATCATCGTTGATGAGGGAGCGAGCGTGCATTACGTGGAAGGGTGTACAGCACCAACCTACTCAAGCAACAGCCTTCACGCAGCCATCGTAGAAATTTTTGCTTTGGATGGGGCTTACATGCGTTATACGACCATCCAAAACTGGTCAGATAATGTTTATAACTTAGTTACTAAACGTGCGCGTGCCATGAAGGATGCGACCGTGGAGTGGATTGACGGAAACTTGGGTGCCAAAACAACCATGAAATACCCATCTGTTATGTTAGATGGAGAAGGTGCTCGCGGAACCATGTTGTCGATCGCTTTTGCTAATGCGGGACAACACCAAGATACCGGTGCCAAGATGATTCACAATGCACCACATACCTCTTCGTCTATCGTATCTAAATCCATTGCCAAAGGTGGCGGGAAAGTAGACTACCGTGGACAAGTGACCTTTAACCGTAACTCCAAGAAGTCTGTTTCTCACATTGAGTGTGATACCATCTTGATGGACGATATCTCTAGCTCAGATACCATCCCATTCAACGAAATCCACAATTCACAAGTAGCCTTGGAACACGAAGCCAAAGTATCCAAGATTTCAGAAGAACAACTCTACTACCTCATGAGCCGCGGCCTCTCAGAAAGCGAAGCAACCGAGATGATCGTTATGGGATTCGTAGAACCCTTCACCAAAGAATTACCAATGGAATACGCCGTCGAGCTCAACCGCCTCATTTCCTATGAAATGGAAGGATCAGTTGGGTAAACCAAGATACGGAGGGACGTTGCAGGAAGTGCAAAATGCAAAGCAAAATTAGGAAATCTGACGAAGGAGCCTACTCCTAGGAAGATTTATCTATTTTGCAAAGCATTTAGTCCCGAGTTCAATTAACCAAGATACTAAGGCCGTAAAGAAACCTATAAAAAAGGACCCTCCGTGGGTCCTTTTTTTATAGGTTTTCATTGACATAGCGAACGAATTCATTCCACCAAACGCGGAGGAAGAAGGAGCGCTCCACTTTTTCACCAGCAACGAAGGGGAATTGAGGTTTTTGACCACCCAAGTAGCCTTCTCCGACCTTATCGGGGTCTTCATAGGTTAGATAACCCACAGCTTGGCCCTTTTTAATCGGCGCCTGGTATCCCTTTTTATCATAAGTAAAAGTCGCTTTGGGTTCATTTGGATTGTCGCGACGCTGAATAAAGTAGGCGTCCTCGGCAGCCACCGCAGCCACCTTCTCTTTTTTTCCGTTAATGACCAGGGATTTGCTATTCTCGTAAGCATCCCCTTCTTTAGCCAAGACATTGGCAAAGTAGGTCTGGTTGATATAATTCATTAAAGAAGCAGCAGCAACAAATCGAGCGTTGATATCTTCCGTCGTATCCACCCCTAAAACGACAGTTATCAAGCGCATGCCACGTTCGTTTCCTGTTACGACAAACGAGTCTCCGTATTCACCAGAAGAGCCCGTTTTCAAACCGTCCACTCCAGCACGGTTCCGTGCTAACCCTTCAATCATAAGGTTGGTATTGGTAATGGTTTTACCTGCAAAATCAGCAGAAGCCTTCTCCGTAATATCAATCATTTCTGGATGCTCGTCCAAAATATGTTTGGTAATCACCGCCAGGTCATAGGCAGACAAGAGATTCTCATCATCCTCTTTGGATTTAGGATAACGTCGATCACCCAAGGCAACATTGTTGAGACCGGAGGCGTTGACGATTTTTCCGTCATTGATGTCCCAAGATTTTAAGAGGGCACGCATCTGGTCCACAAATTTCCGCTCGGATCCGGCAACCTTTTCCGCCAAAGCAACGGAGGCACCATTGGAAGAATTCAATAACATGGCGTCCATCAACTGCTCCACCGTGTACTCTCGGTCATCCAATGGGACCTCGCTGCTACTCGTACTTGTGGAAAGTTCATAAGCATAGTCAGAAACGTTTACTTTGGTCCCCATTTGTAGGTCGCCCCTTTTAACAGCCTCCAAAACTAAAAAAGCAGTAATGATTTTCGTCGTTGATCCGATTCCACTGGGCTTAT
>Cebus_capucinus_imitator_PRJNA485217_SSR118__coassemble_408_pt1 | contig 16569 bp, 15 predicted proteins | sample Cebus_capucinus_imitator_PRJNA485217_SSR118__metabat2_low_PE_001 | metagenome-assembled genome bin Cebus_capucinus_imitator_PRJNA485217_SSR118
TGCTCCACAAAAACCAGGTGAAACTCGTTTGGATTTGGTTGGTAAAAACCTTGCTATTAACAAATCAATCGTGACACAAGTTGTTGAGTCAGGTTTCAACGGTATCTTCCTTGTTGCGGCGAACCCAGTTGACGTATTGACTTACTCTACATGGAAATTCTCTGGATTCCCTAAAGAAAAAGTAATCGGTTCTGGTACGTCTCTTGACTCAGCTCGTTTCCGTCAAGCCCTTGCTGAAAAAATCGGAATCGACGCACGTTCAGTCCACGCCTACATCATGGGTGAACACGGTGACTCTGAATTTGCTGTTTGGTCACACGCAAACGTTGCCGGTGTGAAATTAGAACAATGGTTGCAAGACAACCGCGACCTTAACGAAGAAGACTTGGTTGAACTCTTCATCTCTGTTCGTGATGCTGCTTACTCTATCATCAACAAAAAAGGTGCCACTTACTACGGTATCGCTGTCGCCTTGGCTCGTATTACAAAAGCTATTCTTGATGATGAAAATGCCGTACTTCCACTTTCAGTCTTCCAAGAAGGTCAATACGGAATTGAAGATGTCTTCATCGGTCAACCAGCTATCGTTGGTGCACACGGTATCGTACGTCCAGTAAACATCCCATTGAACGATGCTGAAACTCAAAAAATGCAAGCATCTGCTAAACAATTGAAAGAAATTATTGACGAAGCCTTCAAAAACCCTGAGTTTGCAGAAGCTGCTCGTAACTAAGATCAAAAGAAAGAGACGTGAGCTCCAATGCTCCGTCTTTTTTCATATTCATTTTTAGCTGGTTTACTACTGTTAAGAAAGTCCTGAATCCATTAAAGAAATTAAAAAGAAGTCGTTCTCTCGAAAAGAATGAATCTTCGAGAGCTCGGCTTCTTAATTATAGATGCTCTTATTTCCGATACATCTTAAATTGTAGGAAGAGGTCATTATACTCACTGACCCATTTAGGTGACATGGCCTCATAGACTTCCAAATGTTTCATGGTTTCTTCATCTGGATAGAAGGCCTTATCATCTTGTACTTCTTTCGGTAACAGTTTTTTGGCTTCTGTATTGGGCGTTGAATAGCCGATATAGAGCGCATTCTTATAGGCGTTCTCTGGTCTTAACATAAAGTTGATAAATTGATAAGCCGCCTCCTTATTTTTTACGGTTTTAGGAATGACCATATTATCGAACCAAAGGTTGCTGGCTTCAGAAGGGACCACATAACGAAGATCTTCATTGGCCTCTAACATTTGTCTGGCTTCACCAGAGAAGGTTACACCGACCGCAGCATTATTTTGAATCATATACTGCTTCATTTCATCTGCTACGATTGCTTTGATATTGGGAGTCAAGGTATAGAGCTTATCAACGGCTTCTTGTAACTCCCCTTCATTCTTAGAATTTAAACTATAACCCAAGGAGTTGAGTCCCAATCCCATGACTTCACGTGCTCCGTCAATAAGCATAATATCATTCTTGTATTCGGGCTTCCATAAATCATTCCAATGTTGTGGGGCTTGGTTAACCATTTTACTGTTGTATACGATACCTAATGTACCCCAGAAATAAGGAACGGAGTACTGATTGCCTTTATCAAACGATTGATTTAAAAACTGGGAACCAATATTGTTGAGCCCTTGAATTTTCGAATGATCTAAGGGAACCAAAAGGTTCTCCTTCTTCATTTTTGCAATCATATACTCGGACGGAATCGTAATATCGTAAGTGGTTCCCCCCTGCTTAATTTTTGTATACATGGACTCATTGGAATCAAAGGTCTCATACTGGACCTTAATCCCAGTTTCTTTGGTAAATTCTTCTAATAGTTGAGGATCGATATAATCTCCCCAGTTGTAAATCACTAATTTGTTTTCAGTCTGAGAAGCAGAGCGTGAGCCTAACCACTGAGTCACTCCGAAAAGGGCCAGTGTAATGAGGACAATACTCATGATGAAGCTGTAGAGCTTGTTCATACTTCAGTGACCTCCTTCTCTCTTGAAATAAAGTAGTATCCAATAACTAAGAGAATACTAAAGAGGAAAACAATGGCTGATAAGGCATTAATCTCTAGAGACACCCCTTGTTTGGCTCGGGAATAAATCTCAACCGACAAGGTTGAAAAGCCATTTCCCGTAACGAAGAAGGTAACCGCAAAGTCATCTAGTGAATAGGTAAAGGCCATAAAATATCCAGCAATAATAGCAGGTGTTAAATAAGGAAACATGATTTCCTTCAACATCTGTAGTTCACTGGCTCCCAAATCATAGGCGGCCTTGATCATATCATCATTCATCTCCTGCAGTCTAGGTAAGACCATGAGAACCACAATAGGGATGGAAAAGGCGATATGACTCAGTAAAACAGATGCAAAGCCAAGCTGCCAACCAATCATAGTAAACAAAATCAGAAAGCTGGCACCAATCATGACGTCAGGAGCCACCATTAAAATATTATTAATGGATAAAAGACTATCCCGGTATTGCTTTTTAGATTGGTAGATAAAAATGGCTCCGAAGGTTCCAATCATGGTGGCCAACAAGGCAGACAGAAAGGCCAAAAAGAAGGTTTGAGCAACAATCAAAATCAACCGTTCATCTGCCAACAATTCTGAAAAATGGGCCAAAGAAAAACCCGTAAACTGATTCATATCTTTCCCTGCATTGAAGGCATAGAGAATCAAGTAAAAAATGGGGAGATAAAGCACAAGAAATACAATCGTCAAATAGATTTTTGAAAACTTTTTCATCCTTTTCTCCTTTCATTGGTCACCCACATGGTTAAAAGCATAGCCAGAATCAAGACCACACCAATGGTTGAACCCAGTCCCCAGTTTTGAGTCGTTAAGAAATGCTGTTCAATAGCGGTCCCCAAGGTAATAACCCGGTTTCCTCCAATTAAACGTGTCAGCATAAAGAGACTCAAGGAAGGAATGAAGACCGATTGAATTCCGGAACGCACCCCATTCATAGAGAGAGGGAAAATCACATTCCAGAAGGTTTGGAAACGACTGGCTCCTAAATCATACGAAGCATGAATGAGATTTTCATCCAAATCATCCAGGACATTAAAGATTGGCAGAATCATAAAAGGAAGCTCAATATAGGCGGCTACAAAAATAAAGGAGAAATCCGTAAACAGAATCTGTTGAGGACCGATTCCAAATAAAGAGAGGAATTGATTAACGGATCCATTTTGTCCAAAAATTCCGATAAAAGCATAGGCTTTTAAGAGCAGGTTGACCCAGGTTGGCAAGATGATTAACATGAGCCACAACTGCTTGTGTTTGAGCTGGGTCAACAGATAAGCCGTCGGATAGGAAATCAAGAGGGTAATAAAGGTAATGATTCCTGCATATAAAAGTGAATTCCAGCTCATTTTTAGGTAGGTCCAATTCTGAGCAGTGAAAAAGGTCTTGTAGTTCTCTAGTCCAAATTGCCCATCAATGGTAAAGAAAGAATGGTAAACAAAGAGTGCTACTGGAGCCAAGACAAAGAGGAAAATCCAGAGGACATAAGGGACGATAAAGAGATTAGTTATTTTCTTCATCTCTCTCCTCCTCGATGGCGTTGATCAACCCATCTTCAACTTCTTCCACTTCAACATACTCTTCAATCCGTGCGTCAAATTCTTCCTCCGTTTCATTGAGACGCATGATATGAATATCTTCCGGTTCAAAATCAAGTCCGATAACTTCACCTACAATGGCTTTACGGGTTGAATGAATCATCCATTCATTTCCCAAATCATCATAGGCGATAATTTCATAGTGCACCCCACGGAAGAGCTGGGTATCCACCTTCACCTGCAGTTTGCCCTCTTCCGGCAAGGTAATCCGTAAATCTTCCGGTCGAATAACAACTTCAACGGGCTCGTAAGGGCGCATCCCCCCATCCACTGCTTCAAAACGACGACCGTTAAATTCAACTAAGTAGTCTTCAATCATTCGGCCATTAATGATATTACTTTCCCCAATAAAGGTGGCAACAAAGTGGTTGATCGGTTCATCGTAGATATCAACCGGTGTTCCAGACTGGACAATTTCCCCCTCATTCATAACAAAAATCCAGTCACTCATGGCTAAGGCTTCCTCTTGGTCATGGGTGACGAAAACAAAGGTAATGCCCAGTCGTTGTTGCAATTCCCGTAACTCATACTGCATATCGGTCCGAAGCTTCAAGTCCAGAGCAGACAAGGGTTCATCCAAAAGCACCACGCGCGGCTGGTTAATGATAGCCCGGGCAATGGCAACCCGTTGCCTTTGACCACCAGATAGTTTTCGAATGGAACGGTTTTGATACCCATCCAATTGCACCATCTTTAAAACCTGTGATACGCGCTCTTTCATTTCTTTTTTATCAACTTTTCGCAATTTTAAGGGAAAGCCGACATTCTCAGCCACGGTCATATGAGGAAAGAGGGCGTATGATTGAAAAACCGTATGGATATCCCGTTTATTGGTCGGAATATCGTTGATACGGACACCATCTAGGAAAATATCGCCACTCGATGCATCAAGGAGCCCAGCAATAATATTTAGAATCGTTGATTTACCCGAACCAGAAGCTCCAAGAAGTGTATAAAACTTCCCTTCTTCTAATTCGAAATTAATATCTTTCAATACAACCGTGTCTTCAAACACTTTAGAGACATGTTTAAACTCAATAATTGGCTTTTTCAAGGTCGTCTATCCTTTTTCTTTTTTTCTTGTCGGCCTAGAGTGTTAGGCACCATGAACCACCGTCGTCCATCAAACAATAGAGAAAAGAGCCTTTCGTCGGAGACGAAAAGGTTCTTTGTAAGAGTCCATTCTCTGGCACAATCATCACTCTTGGCCAATAATACGGACTTCTGGTTCCAAGCGCACACCAGATTTCTGTTCGACTACCTGAATGACATGTGCGATTAAATCCTGGTAATCCGATGCTGTTCCATCAGCAACGTTGACCATGAAACCAGCATGCTTTTGGGAAACTTCTACCCCACCAATGCGATAGCCTTTTAAACCAGCTTCACTAATCAACTGGCCTGCAAAGTGACCCGGTGGACGTTTGAAAACAGAACCGCAAGAAGGATATTCCAGGGGCTGTTTATCCTCACGTAGGAAGGTCAAGCGTTTCATCTCTTCATGAATCTGTCTGTAGTCGCCTGGTTTTAGAGAAAACTTAGCTGATAATACAATATCACCCGATTCTTGAAGGGCCGAATGGCGGTAAGCAAAGGCCATATCGTGCAAAGATAAGGTTTTCACTTCTCCTGCTGGTGTCAGGACCTTACAAGATTGAAGTATAAATGAAATTTCTCCTCCATAGGCACCTGCATTCATGAAAACAGCACCACCGACAGATCCCGGGATTCCGCAAGCAAACTCAAAACCAGTCAAGCTATGATGCAGGGCAATTCGTGTCGTTTCGATCAAGTTCGCTCCTGCCTCGGCTTCAATGGTATAGCCGTTTACGGTCACGTGGTTGAGCGCATCCAAGAGAATAACGAAACCACGGATCCCACTGTCCTTGACGATGATATTGGATGCATTCCCCAAAACCATCCAAGGAATGTCCTGCTCATTAGCAAAACGAACAATGCGCTCGACTTCTTTCTGATTACGAGGCAAGGCCAAGTAATCTGCTGGCCCTCCAACCTTGGTATAGGTGTAATGTTTTAGCGGCTCCGTATAGAGAATATTGATTCCCTTCAGAGCCTCTTCTAACAATGATTTTAACGACATGTGCTGCCTCTCTCTTTACTATCAAAATACAACCTATTATACCAAAATCTGCCCCATAAAAAAAGAGGAAAAGCCTTGTCCCGCCTAAAAGTAAAGCCCTACAAACGAACTCTACTTTTAGGAAAGACCAGCTTCCCCTCTACATTTCAATACTTACAAACAAAAGCATGTTCCTAATGAGAAATTTTCTCATAAATCAGCTCTTCTTTTTCCTTTTTCAGATTTTCTCTAAAGCTAATGATTTCAACAGCAATACTAATGACTGCAGGTAAAGCAAATAATAACAGTTTTGTATAGTAGGAATAGGTTTCCAAAAACACAGGATCCTGATGGCGATTTTGGACTTGATCAAAAGCGACCTCTAATTGTAAATGTTGCGCCTTCGCTAGATCAAAAACGAATTGCGCTTCCAGAAATATATAGGCAAGGACTATGACCAGTAAACAGGAGACTAGCAAGCCCACAACCGAAAACTTATTTGCGAATCGCTTATAGAAATATGAAATCGTGCTGCTACTAAAGGCGAGGACAATGATACCTGACATCCCTTTGAAATAAGAAATTATAAGACTCACAATCAGCAAGAGAACAGCCGCACCCAGGGCTCCTAAAAGTCCCATCCAAATAGTTTCTCCCTTTAGCTCCTGCTCCTCTTTTTTGATCAATTCTTTCTCATGGCGTTCCAAGACTTCCTGAAAATCACTAGTATTCAAAAGTCGGACTTCTCCTCCAAGCATATAGGCATCAGTCGAACCCTCATCATCATTCCAAGAAATGTTCTTTAACCCAGCCTCCTTAAAAGCGCCTACAAAATGCAAGAGAACCAACTCCAGATAATCGACCATCCCCTCACCAGAATACACCTCTTCAAGCGCATAGACAATATCCGGCTCCAAAAAATCAAAAAATGACACATGACCTAGTTTTTTTAAAACTTCGGATTCGTCAGTGAAACCATAGGAAAGAAGCTCGCCATTTTCTTCGTCCTCCACCGTCATTCCAACACTAAACTGCATCAAAAAGACTTCCTTTTTCTCCAATTTCTTCTTGGACAAATAAAAACTGTAGCCCTCATAAACCCCAAAAACACTCTGGTATGGCTCCAGCCACTGGAAGTGCATCCGCTCCGCAAAGTCGCGTAACACTGTCACATCCAACTTCTCTTCCAAAATGAATCTCCCTTCTTACTACTAATTTTCCTTATCAACACTTGTTTCCGAATACTATCCATGATGCTGCAGGCCAAAGCCAGCCAGATAAAGCTAAATCCCTGAAACTTCCCTGCCGACACTACCTCACCAAAAACCAAGACAGCCAAAGTCAATTGAATCGTTGGATTCAAATACTGTAAAAACCCAATCAGGCTCAGCGGCGCCCTCTTGACCGCTTCTGAAAATAATAAAAGCGGTACAATCGTAATGACGCCTGATAAAAGAAAACAGAGCCCGGTCCAAACATCTAATCCTACGACGACCTGCCCGCTTTTCACTCCCAAAATCCCAACCGCAACCGGCGCTACCACAAGAGCCTCCACCAACATAGAAACATCGGATGACAAATGAATTTCTTTCTTAATCAAACCATAGAAAGAAAAAGTAATTGCCAGTATTACGGAAATAATCGGTAGTTTTCCGTCTTGTAAAACGAGGATAGCCAAGCCAATCAGTGCCAAAACTATCGCAACCTTTAACAAAAAGCTTAGTCTTTCTTTCAAAAAGACAGTGGCTAGGAAGACCGATAAGAGGGGCATGATATAATAACCCAAACTTGCTTCTGTGGCTTGACCATGGGCAACCGCCCAAATATAAACCAGCCAGTTACAGGCAATGAGAAAACCTGCTAAAATCGCACGTCCCAATTCCTTCTTTGCTTGCCACAGCCTTGTCAATTCTTTTTTGAACCGCTTTCCGCTTCCAGAAATCCATACATAGATTCCCATGGTCACGATAGTTGAGAGAATGCGCACAGAAAAAACGATGTAGGAGTCGACATGCGATAAACTCTTCCAAAATAAAGGGAGGATTCCCCATAAGATATATGAGAATCCTCCGAATATCAGTCCTTTAGTCTGCTCTTTCAAAGCGAACTCCTTGTCGATCTACTGAAAGAATGACAGACTCCCCGTCCAATTCTAAGTCATCGATCGCTGTTTTGAGAGCCTCAGCTTCCGCTACAGGTACCAAAGACATCACTGTTGGACCCGCACCTGATAAGTAGGTAGCATAAGCTCCAAAAGCGTGTGCCGTTTCCTTAATCGTGTCAAACTCCTTGACCAAGGATTGACGGTAGCGCTCGTGGAAACGGTCCGATTCGATCGCACGACCCGCTGTTTCCAAATCCCCTTTGATCAAGGCCGCAATGGCCACGTTTGCAATGGCGCTAGCTGCAACGGCTTCTCCATAAGAAAGTTCTGTCGGAAGCACACGACGGCTATCAGATGTTTTCAGCTCATAGTTAGGAATAAAGGCCAGAAAAGCAACATCCGGCATGTCCTCAACGACTGCTTCCACTTGCCCTTCAACCGAAGATGCAACCACCAGATTTCCATAAATAGCAGGTGCCACATTATCCGGATGGCCCTCAATCTGATTGGCCCAAACCAGTTTTTGCTGGTCAGTCAGATTGAGTCCCGCCAATTGATTGGCTAATTCAATCCCAGCTACAATAACAGAGCTAGACGACCCCAAACCACGTGCTAAAGGAATATCGCTCTCCATCTTGATACGGTGAGGAGGCAAGCTTGGAACGACTTTTAATGCCGTAGCAATCAAGAGATTGTCCGCACCAGTTGAGATTTCATCTCCTAAGTCATGCTCTACCAGCCATGTATCTGATTTTGATAGAATTTCAATCGAGAGGTACTTGCTCACAGCAACCCCAACAGAATCAAAACCAGGACCAATATTGGCACTTGTTGCAGGTACAATGATTCTCATCTTATTCACCCAAAACCTTAAAGGTATTTAGAAGCGTAAATTCTTCTACAGCGTCCAATGCTTCTGTCACACGTTCTAATTGCTTACGGTTGATGGAATGAGTAATGATGACCACACGTGCTTTTCCATCCTCTGAACCATCTTGTAAAATTTGTTTGAAGGAAATATTTTCCTTGTTAAAGATTTCAGCCAAAGCAAGTACTTGACCTTGTTGGTCTGGCGTCAAGATAGAGAAGTAATAGGATGAACGAACATCCTCATCTTTAGCTAAGACCAAGTCACGTTGGTACTCGTTGAAGGCTTTACCAATAGTTCCTTCGGACAGACGACGAGCAATACGGACGATATCTGCTACAACGGAAGTCGCAGTCGGTTTTTGACCCGCACCTGGTCCGTAGTACATAGACTCACCAATCCCAATGGATTCCACAAATACCGCATTCATCACGCCATTGACGCTAGCAAGTGGATGCGATTTAGGCAAGAAAGTCGGTGTGACTTCTGCTGCAATACCAGAAGCCGTTTCTTCAATAGAACCAACCAATTTGACCACGTAGCCAAGATCTTGTGCCACAGCAACATCCTCTGGAGTGATATTACGGATTCCTTTGTGAGCCACGTCATCAAAGGCAACAGGCATTCCGAAGGCAAACTGACTCAAAATAACCATTTTATATGCGGCGTCAATCCCATCTACATCGTTTGTAGGATCAGATTCAGCAAATCCCAAGGCTTGGGCTTCGGCTAAGGCTTGGTCGTAAGACCAGCCTTCGTCGACCATTTTGGTCATCATAAAGTTAGACGTCCCATTCACGACACCTAGAACACGTGTGATGCGATCGGACGCTAATGAATTGACCAAAGTCCGTAAAATCGGAATTCCTCCCGCAACAGCAGCCTCGTAGTAAAGGGCCACATGATGTTCTTTAGCGATTTCCAACAATGCTGCACCGTGTACCGCTAGCAAATCTTTATTCGCAGTCACAACGTGTTTTCCAGCCTCTAAAGCGCGTGTAATAAAAGTTTTGGCGGGTTCAATCCGTCCCATCAATTCCACTACGATAGCAATCTCAGGGTCCGTCAAAATATCATCCACATTGGTCACAAAATGGAAGTCATTTCCAGCCGCCAAGAGGCGCTCTTTCTCCTCCTCGTCCTTGACCAAAACCTTGGCGATCTCGATATCCGCGTCGGCCGCCTGTTTAATCTTATCCGCGTTTTCCTTTAATAAAAAAGGAATCCCGCTTGCAACCGTACCAAATCCCATCAATGCAATTTTCAACGTCATGCATACTCTCCTCTATATAGTTACTTCCCTTCATTATACCAAAATTTTCTGTAAATTCATACAAATCACCATCAAGCATTCCGAAAAATCCCGACTTCAAGCCACTAATCGACCAGAAGTATGAACACGCCCCTGCCCTCCTCTAAAAGACCTTGAAGTCTTAACCCTCCCCACAACCATACCTACGCCACTCACCACCTTTCCCCCTACCCTTTCCCCATGTAAGATCAGATAGCTGCGTTGAATCCAGTTAAAGTTAGACACCAACATTCCCCTCTAACTCTCCGCCCGCAAACAATTAAAAAAGTCTGGAAGATTCTTCCAAACTTTACTTTTTATCTTATTCAGCAGTATGTGCTGCCCATGCTGCATCTAAATCAAGAATTTCTTGACTGGTGTATTGGCCACGGTATGAGTTCCATACTTGCGAAGCATTGGCTGTTTGACCTTGACTGCTTCCTGCTGGACTTGCTAGGCCGCCAGCATTATCAAAAGCGGTCAAATTGTATTTTTCAATGACATAGTTAAGCTTAGCCCCGTATGACGTATCAGTTGCGTACGTTCCTGTGAGAGCCGCAGTTGCATCTGCATAGGTCGGAGCTGCTGAACGGTGAACACCTGCATAGCGACCGTATGAAAGGATACGTGCGTAATCCGCAAGTGAATCCGCCCAACTTGGGTAAGAACGGAAGTTGTCCATGATTTCATAGGCATTTCCTTGTCCATCATCTTCCCAGGTTTTAAGACTTACTGATGAACCATTGTAGGCTCCTTTAATCCCAAAAAGGTTGTTGTAATTGGCAGATAATCCAGATTGACCAAAGTTTGATTCCAACATAGCTTGTGCGATCATGACACTTGGATACAAATCATTGGCATTGGCAATTTCAACAGCGGATGGGGCAATGGCATTGATAAATGCCTGCGTATCTCCATTCGCTCCTTCAGCTACCACTGGTTTTTGACTACTCATTCCTAACACGGTTAAAATGACTGCACCCAACAAAATACTGACTAAAGCAATCTTTTTAACGACTTTTCCTTTTTTCATTTCACGTCCTCTATTAAAATCTTTGTTTTTTACTATGATAAGATTAACAGAAAAAAAGCCCTATCACAAGGGCTTTTATACAATTGAAACCAAAGTCTTTAAATTGTAATATTTGACCGAATAGTTGACTTTTTTCTGTCATTTTTTTCGACGAATCGTCATCTTCCATACCTATATAAATCAGCGATTTAATAGGATCAAGCACGCTCCTTCACTTCTCTATGAAGGTCACAATAATTCTCATAATCAATCACGTTTTCTGACCATGCTTTTACATAAAACCAATCACGAATTGTCAAGAAGATATGGAGGCTGATCATACTAACCATATAGTGTAGTAACTGAAAGTCTAGTAGTGAAATCAAGAACAAAAGAATGGCACAACCACCACAAATATGGCTAGTAACTGTTAAGTAACGAATTTGTTTCCGACTTTCTGTTCGAGCCATCTTCTCTGTTTCACCGTCTAAGGTTACAACTGCCCTATTTTCTAGGGTGAGATCTTTTTTCCATTTCGACGTGACACGTCTGTAGCAGACTTGCGTAAAGAAAACAAGACCTAACCCTAACCACATGAAGATGACTAGTCCAAAGTAGGATTCAAAAAAAGAAATCCTCCTCAAAAGAAAATGGAGACCACTTAATCCAAGCAACAAGAGAAGACTACTGATTAGTAGGGCTCCAACTCCCTTCCCTAGGAGACTAGTATATGGATTAAGCGAGCGAGTCATCTCCTCCTTCTTAGCATCCCAATAGTAGCTATCTCTTCTGGTCATAAACAATAAATCTTTTTCCATCATAAACCCTCTCAATTGTAAGATTTACTATATTATAACACTATTCTAAGAGTTACTCACTTAAGACAGAAAAAAGAAGCCGAAAATTCGACTTCTTTCATATCTATATTATTTAGCTTGCATAGCTGCTTTAGCAATGTAGCTAAGTGGTTGGTTAAAGTGTGGCAAGAAGAACAAGTCAAGCAATTGAAGACGATCAATAGTGATTCCTTCTTGGATAGCCAATGAGAACATGTGGATGGCATTAGACATTTCACCGAATGAAGCCAATTGTGCACCCAAGATTTTACGTGTATCTTTATCGTAAACAATCTTGATGGTTACATCGTAGTTATCATGTTCCATGAAGGCAGCTTTTTGTTGGTCAGTAATTTCAACAGTTGCTGGGTTGAATCCGAAGCGTTCTGCTTTTTCTTGAGTCAAACCAGTTGAAACCATGTTCAAACCAAAGATAGAGATACCGTTTGATCCTTGAACACCGTTAGATTCCAACTCATGGCCTGCAGCGTTGTGTCCTGCTACCATACCTGAACGAAGGGCGTTTGATGCAAGAGCGATGTAGTTAACATCTTGAAGGGTATTGTCGTAAACAGTTGCACAGTCACCGATTGCGTATACGTCTGGAAGGCTTGTTTCTTGTTTTTTATTAACAAGGTAAGCACCGTTTCGGAATGTTTCCAATTTGTCTGCTCCAAGAGCTGTGTTTGGACGGAAACCAACAGCAAGGATAACCATGTCTACGTCGCGAGAAGTTTTGTCGGTCACGATGCGTTCCACTTTACCGTCACCTTCAATTGCTTTAACGGTTTCACCAAAGGCTAATTCGATTCCGTTGTCAGCAAGGTTTTTCGCCATCATGTCAGAAAGGTCACGGTCGTAGTAACCAGCCAAACATGTAGGAACAACGTCAATCAAAACAACTTCTTTGTTGAGACGTGCGAATGCTTCAGCAAGTTCCACACCGATGTAACCAGCACCAACTACGGCGATACGGTTAAGGTTTTGAGTTTTGTCTTGAAGTTTTTCAATAACTTGTTGTGCGTTTTGGTACAACTTAACGAATTGCAAGTTTTCAAGAGTCGCTTCGAATTCACGGCTACCTTCTTTAATCGCTGCTCCTTCGATTGGAGGAAGAATTGGGGTTGAACCTGTAGCCAAGATCACTTTGTCGTAGCTTTCAACATGTTCTTTTCCGTCTACCAAAGCAGTGACAGTCTTATTATCAAAATCGATATCGATAACTGGAGACTCCATGTATACTTTAGCACCTTTTGATTCAAGCAATTCTTTATCAGCGTAGAACAAACCATCACCACTTGAAATCTGTTTACCAATCCAAAGAGCCATACCACATCCTAAGAAAGAGATGTTTGAGTTTTGGTCGAAAACAACCACTTCGTTTTCTGAGCCATAGTTATCCAAAATAGTGTTTACAGATGACGTACCTGCGTGGTTTGCACCAACAACAACGATTTTACTCATGAGTTAAATCCTACCTTTTGTTATTAATTTTACTTTTTCAGTATAACACACCCTGTATACGTTTACAAGAAAAGCGCTTGGAAAAAAATTAAAATTTTCACAATTTTGTCATATAACAGAGCAAATTGCTAGGAAATCGGTTCTATATAGCAGTTGAATTTGAACAGGTCTGAAAATGTTGTTGAATTTTTCACGAATCCCTAAAAATTATTTGTGAAAACGCTGTCTGTTTGGTATAATGAAGGGTAGAAAAAAATAGAAAGAGAAGGTCCCTATGGAAATAACACGTCGTTCTATTCGACTAATGGGAACAACCATTACGATTTCTATTTTACACCAGCAGGCAGAGTTGATTTTAGATCAAGCTGTTGAGCTACTTCATCTTTATAAGAACCGTTTCAGTGCCAACGATGAAGACTCTGAACTGATGGCAATTAATAAGGCAGCTGGCTCGCATCCGGTCAAGGTGCATCCAGACTTGTTTGAATTGATTGCGATTGGAAAAGAACATTCTTTGGCAGCAGACAGCCACCTCAATATCGCTATTGGACCTCTTGTTCAAACCTGGCGGATTGGATTCGCGGATGCAAAGGTTCCAAGTGTGCTTGAGATAGCTAGTGCACTTCTTCTCATTAACCCTAATGAAATTCATCTCTTCCCTGAAACGCAAGAGGTTTACCTCGGAGTTCACGGTATGAAAATTGATTTAGGAGCCCTTGCAAAGGGCTATATCGCTGATAAGATCGGGCTTTTCTTAAAAGAAAAAGGCGTTGAGGATGCGATTATCAACCTGGGGGGGAATGTACTGACTCTTGGGCAACATCCACTGGAGCATCGTCCTTGGCATATTGGGATTCAATTGCCGGACGAAGAGCGTGGGGAGCACTTGACTTCTCTAGCCATTGTTAACCAATCTGTGGTGACGTCTGGCATTTATGAGCGGCGCTTAATTGTCCAGGGGAAAACCTATCACCATATTTTTGATGATAAAACAGGTTATCCTATGGAGACGGATGTCACCAGTCTTACCATTGTTTCTGACAAATCAGTGGATGGGGAGATTTGGACAACTAGGCTTTTTGGTTCTGCTGCTCCTGATATTATTGATCAGGTCGAGAAGCAAGAAGGGATTGAAGCTTTGGTCATCACGCAAGATCAACGGATCTACATGACTACTGGTATAATTTCTAAAATAGTTTAATTTTTCTTTTTTGCAGAAAGGACATTCCTATGACTAAACTTATCGGTATCGTTGGAACAAACTCTAAACGTTCTACCAACCGTCAACTCTTACAATATATGCAAAAGCACTTTGCGAATGTAGCTGACATTGAATTGGTAGAAATTAAAGATATTCCAATGTTTAACAAACCTGCCAACATGCAAGTTCCTGAAATTGTTTTGGAAATTGCAGCTAAAATCGAAGAGGCAGACGGTGTGATTATCGGTTCTCCTGAATACGACCACTCTATCACTGCTTGCTTGATGAACGCTTTGGCTTGGTTGTCATACGGTATCTACCCACTCTTGAACAAACCTGTTTTCATTACAGGTGCTTCATACGGTACGCTCGGTTCATCTCGTGCGCAATTGCAATTGCGTCAAATTTTGGATGCTCCAGAAATCAAAGCGTCTGTGATGCCAGGTTCTGAATTCCTTCTCTCTCACTCTCTTCAAGCCTTTGATGAGAATGGTGATTTGATTGATTTGGATACAATCAAGAAATTGGATGCGCTCTTTGACGACTTCCGTATCTTCATGAAGATTACTGAAAAATTGAAGTCTGCTCAAGATCTTCTTCACGCTGAAGCGGAAGCATTCGACTGGGAAAGTTTATAAGAGGAGGAAAGCTAAATGAAATTTGTAGGACTTGTTGGTTCTAACTATGATCAATCGTACAACCGTAAACTGTTAGAATTTATTCGTAAAAACTTCAAAAACAAATTTGAAATGGAAGTCTTGGAAATTGACGAAGTTCCAATGTTCAACCAAGACGAGAAATGGGACGAAAGTTTCCAACTTCGTTTGCTCTATAACAAAATCACTCGTGCTGATGGTGTTATCATTGCGACTCCTGAGCACAATCACACCATTTCAGCTTCATTGAAATCTGTTTTGGAATGGTTGTCTTTCCAAGTACACCCATTTGAAAACAAACCAGTGATGATTGTTGGTGCTTCTTACTACGACCAAGGTACTTCACGTGCCCAAGTTCACCTTCGTAAGATTTTGGACGCTCCAGGTGTGAATGCCTACACACTTCCAGGTAACGAATTCCTTCTTGGTAAAGCAAAAGAAGCTTTCGATGATAAAGGAAACATTATCAACGAAGGCACTGTCAAATTCTTGGAAATGTGTTTGGATAACTTCATCAAATACGTTGGTGTGGTTTCGAAACTTAAAAAACCAAAACCAATTGAACCAGAAGACTTGGATGCCACTGGTACTATCGCTACTACCATTACAGACGTCGATCCTGACGATCCAGATTGGGTAGAAAAAGCAGCTGCTGCGGTTGGTGCGGTATCAGGTGATACATACGTGAAATTGGACCACGGTATCTTGACTGTTAACCAAATCGACATGTTCTTGAAAGCAATGCCATTTGAGTTGACTTATGCCGATGACAATAACCAATTCCTCTACTACAACAACGCACATCAAGATCCAGATACCATGTACGCGAAACGTGTACCTGCACAATCTGGAAACCGTTTGTCAACTGTTCATGATTCATTACCAGCTGGTCGTATGAAGAATGTTGAATGGGTGGTTGGTAGCCTTCGTAATGGTAACGAGGAATACGTTCGTGTGATCGTACCTCACGGTCCAGAAGGTGTGATCAATACGCACAACTACCAAGCAATGTACTACCCTGATGGTTCATACGCTGGTATCAACGAAATCGTCTTCAACTTCAAACCATGGTTAGACTGGTACTTAGAATCAACTGGTCAACGCTTAACTGGTGGTAAAGCTTCAGCTGGCGGACATGGTGGAGGCGACTCTACTTCTGGTGCTTCTGATGCTGGTGGCCACGGTGGTGGGGACGATACATCTGGTGCTTCTGATGCTGGTGGCGACGCTGGTGCAGATGATACATCAGGTGCTTCTGAAGGATAAGAAATTAAAAAAGGTTGGAACACCCTGAGGTGTCCAGCCTTTTCTTTATGTCAAAAGCCTTCTCTCCTATAAATTTCTTAAAGCTTGAGATATTGGGATTTCTCCACTGATCATCTTGATGACTTCTTTGTAACTAGCAGGCAATTCTAAAAGCTCCGCAAGGACAG
>Cebus_capucinus_imitator_PRJNA485217_SSR118__coassemble_428_pt1 | contig 15963 bp, 15 predicted proteins | sample Cebus_capucinus_imitator_PRJNA485217_SSR118__metabat2_low_PE_001 | metagenome-assembled genome bin Cebus_capucinus_imitator_PRJNA485217_SSR118
CTTTTTTCAAAGGAAGTTAGCCCCGTGTTCAATTACCAAGATACAAAGGCCGTAAAAAGAGCCAAAAGAGTTTGGGCCATTCAACCCAAACTCTTCTGATAACATTATTTCGATTTAATGTAGTTAATACCATCTGCTTTCGGTGCAACTGCTTTACCAAAGAAGGCAGCCAACACGACGATTGTTAATACGTAAGGCGCAATTTGCAGGTAAACGGTTGGTACAGATTTCAAGAGAGGCAACTGCCCACCGATAACCGCCAAACTTTGAGACAATCCGAAGAACAAACTAGAAAGCATAGCTCCGATTGGGCTCCATTTACCAAAGATCATAGCAGCCAAGGCAATAAATCCTGGACCCACGATAGTTGAAACCGCAAAGTTAACGGATACCGATTGTGCATACAAGGCCCCACCGACACCACCAAGGAAACCTGAAATCAAGACGCCATAGTAACGCATCAGGTAAACATTAATTCCCAAGGTGTCTGCAGCTTGAGGGTGCTCACCTACTGAGCGCAAGCGCAATCCAAACTTGGTTTTAAACATCACAAACCAAGCTAAGAATGAGAAAGCAATGGCTAAGTAACCCATGAGACTTGTATTTTTGAAGAAAATATCTCCGAGAACTGGAATATTCGATAATACAGGGAAGTCAAATTTACCAAATGACTCAGTGATATTATCTGTTTGTCCTTTCCCGTAGAGAACCTTAACCAAGAAAATGGCTAAAGCTGGTGCCAAGAGGTTCAAGACGGTTCCAGAAACAACATGGTCTGCACGGAAATTAACAGTGGCAACAGCATGAAGGATAGAAAAGAGTAATCCAACAACCCCACCTACTAAAAGACCTAACCATGGTGTTGCAGCACCAAAACTATCCGCAAAGGTCAGGTTGAAAACAATACCTGAGAAGGCTCCCATAACCATGATACCTTCCAAGCCGACATTAACGACTCCAGCATGTTCAGAATAAGCACCACCGATACTTGTAAAAATAAGTGGTCCAGCATAAACAAGCATGGATGAAACCAAAATAGCAAGAACAGATACAATACTCATCTTACTTGTCTCCTTTCACTTGTTTACGTGGTTGAATCATCTTTTGAATAATGTAGGCAATGGCTACAAAGAAGATGATAGACGCAGTCACAATACTTACCAATTCAGTTGGGATTTCAGCATTGTTCATACCTGGTGCTCCAATTTGAAGGGCTCCAAATAAGAAGGCAGCAAAAAGAATTCCGATTGGTGAGTTATTGGCTAAAAGAGAGACAGCCATTCCGTTGAAACCAACAGCTAGAGATCCACCTTGTACATAGACATTTCCGAATGTACCGATACCATATACAACACCACCCAAACCACACAAGGCTCCTGAGATAATCATAGAGGTAATGATGGTACGTTTTGCTGACATCCCCGCATATTCAGAAGCATTTGGGTTCATCCCTACAGAACGAATTTCAAATCCGAGTGTCGTATTTTTCATCATATACCAGATGACTGCTACAGCAATCAAGGCAAAGAAGATACCAATACTTAAGCGAGAGTTAGCAGACAAGGATCTTAACCAGTCTGTTTGATAGGCTGCATTGGCTCCTACAATATTTGAGGAGTCAGTTGAAGACATAATGGATTTAGGGAAGCTATGAATAAAGGCATTGCTAACAAAGAGAACAATATAGTTCATCATGATGGTGACAATAACTTCTGACGTTCCCAGATATGCCCGCAGGATACCAGGAATAGCTCCTACAATCCCACCAGCAACCAAGCCAATGATAATAGTAATCGGAATCATGAAGAAACGAGGGATATCTGGGAAGCTAAGCGCAAACCATACAGCCAGAACCCAACCAGCTAAGGCTTGGCCAGGAAGTCCGACGTTAAAGAAACCTGCTCGGCTAGCAACCGCAAACCCGAGTCCAATTAAAATGAGTGGGGCCATGGCCTGTCCAATTTCCCCCCATCCACGCGCGGTTCCGAATGCAGTATTCAATAGCTCCTCATAGCCCCAAAAAGCATCATAACCAAACGCTGTCATAATAAGGGCACCAAGGACCAGTCCTAGAATAACAGAGATAATTGGTACTGCAATCTGTTGATATTTCTTAGGCATGTTTCTCCTCCTTCTTCAATGTACCACCTGCCATCAGGATACCAAGTTCCTGCTTGTTCGTTGTTTCCGGTGATACAACCCCTTGGATTTTACCATCGTGGATAACAGCAATACGGTCAGAAAGATTTAAAATTTCATCCAATTCAAAACTTACAACAAGAACTGCTTTTCCTTTGTTACGTTCTTCAATCAGACGTTTATGAATGTATTCGATTGCACCAACGTCCAATCCACGTGTCGGTTGGCTAACAATCAAAAGATCTGGATTACGATCGACCTCTCGAGCGATGATCGCTTTTTGTTGGTTCCCTCCTGAAAGCGCAGATGCTGGAACAAACTCACTTGCCGCGCGGACATCAAATTCATCCATCAGTCCGCGTGCATATTTGTAGATGTTGCCATAATTCAGAATTCCCTTTTTAGATAGAGGTGCTTTATAATAGGTCTGTAAACCAATATTCTCTGAAATAGACATTGGTAAGACTAAACCATCCCGATGACGGTCTTCTGGAACGTGACTAACTTGCATTTCAGTGATTTGACGTGGGCGAAGACCCGTTACTTCTTTTCCTTTTATGGTAATCGAACCAGATTTCACTTTGCGCAATCCAGTGATGGCTTGAATCAACTCACTTTGTCCGTTTCCGTCAATACCAGCAATACCAACAATTTCACCCGCTCGGACATCCAATGATAGATTCTTAACAGCAGGAATCCCACGATTTTCATTGACCACCAAATCTTTAATGGCAAGAACGACTTCTTTTGGATCAGCTGCTTTCTTCTCTGTCCGGAAGGAAACAGAACGTCCTACCATCATTTCAGCTAAATCTTGGTTGGTTGCACCAGCGATTTCAACAGTCTCAATGGATTTACCACGACGAATAACGGTTACTCGATCAGCCACTGCACGAATTTCATCCAACTTATGAGTGATAAGAATAATAGATTTTCCTTCTTTCACCAGATTGAGCATGATCTTCTCAAGCTCTTCAATTTCAGATGGCGTCAAAACCGCAGTCGGTTCGTCAAAAATTAAAATATCCGCTCCACGGTAGAGTGTTTTCAAAATTTCTACACGTTGCTGCGCACCGACTGAAATATCTTCAACCTTAGCTGTTGGATCCACTGCTAAACCATATTTTTCGGATAGCTCTAAGATTTCTTCAGTTGCCTTCTTAATATCCAGAACACCATGTTTGGTTGTTTCACTACCAAGAATAATGTTTTCCGCAACTGTAAAGGCTTCTACCAACATAAAGTGTTGGTGGACCATTCCGATTCCGAGTGAAGCAGCTTTTGAAGGAGAATCAAGTTTTACAACTTTACCATTCACGGCAATTTCACCACTGGTCGGCTCTAACAGTCCAGCAAGCATGTTCATTAGTGTGGACTTACCTGCACCATTTTCTCCTAGAAGTGCGTGAATCTCTCCGCGTCGAAGATGCAAATTGATATGATCATTTGCAGTAAAGTCACCAAATTTTTTGGTAATTTCACGCATCTCAATGACATTTTCGTGTGTCATACCATCTGTTCCTTTCAGAAATTAAATTTTATTTCAGTAAAACCAGTCTCAGCCGAGACCAGCTTTACTGAGACAAAATTGTCTCAGTTGTTCCTATTATTTTTCAGGAACAGTAATTTTACCGTTAACGATTCCTTCACGAGCTTCGTCAACTGCTTTCTTCGCATCGTCTGAAAGGTTTGTTTCAGCTAAGCCAACACCTTTTTCTTTCAAACCATAACGAGTTGTTGTTTTTCCTGGGAATTTATCTTTCACAGTTTTAGTAGCAATATCTTTAACTGTTGCACCAACCTCTTTTAATGTTGAAGCCAAGAAGATGTTCGATGCTTTACCATCTTTATCTGTGTAGTCACCTTCTCCAGATTGGTCCTTATCAACACCAATTACCCAGACTTTATCGTCTTGACCACGTTTTGCGTTGATATCTTTGGCTTCAGAAATCAATCCGTTACCAGTTGCACCTGAAGCGTGGAAGATAACATCAGCTCCAGAACCATATTGTGCCGCAGCAATGGCTTTACCTTTTTGAGCATCATTGAATGATCCAGCATACTGAACATCAATTTTAATAGTTGGGTCTACAGATTTTGCTCCAGCTTCAAAACCTTTTTCAAAACGCGTAATAACGACACCTTCCATACCACCAATGAATCCGATGTGATGCGTTTTAGACGTTTTAGCTGCTGCGACACCAGCAAGGTAAGCTGCTTCGTGGTCAGCAAATGTAACGTTGGCAACGTTATCGGCATCGATCACTTCGTCAATCATGACATAGTTAATATCTGGGTGGGCTTTGGCTGCTGCTTCTACCGCATTTTTAAGAGCAAAACCAGGTCCGAAGACAAGATTGTATCCTGAAGTAGCTGCTTGTTCGAAATTGTTTGCGAAATCTGCTTCGTTATTTGATTGGAAGTAAGTGTAGCCTTTGTTTTTAGAAAGACCATATTCTTTACCCCAAGCTTCTAACCCTTCCCAAGCACCTTGGTTAAAGGAACGGTCGTCTACACCACCAGTATCTGTCACGACGGCTGCTTTTAAATCTGTTTTAGCATTTGCATTTTTACGTGATGAACGGCTACCACATGCTGCTAATGTCACAGCTGCAAGAGCCAAGACTCCAAGTCCTAAAATTTGTTTCGCTTTCATTATTCCTCCTCTAAAAGCTTAAAATGTTTAATGAAGATCCGTAAATGAGTACGGAAGTAATTCCCCGACTGTCATCTCGACGGTCGATTTATCTTTGGCAACGAGTGTGACCTTTAAGTCTGCATCAAAGAATTCAGCCATTACTTGTCGGCAAGCGCCACATGGAGATACTGGCTTTTCTGTTTCTCCATAGACGACTAATTCTTTAAAGTGTCGATGTCCTTCTGATACAGCTTTAAATATGGCCGTACGTTCACCACAGTTGGTCAATCCAAAAGATGCATTCTCGATGTTGACCCCCGTATAGATGGTTCCATCTTCAGCTACTAAGACTGCACCGATTGGAAAATGAGAATAAGGGACATAGGCATGTTTTGACGTCTCTACAGCCAAGTCAATCATTTCAGTAGTCGCCATCTGCCACTTCTCCCTTCATAATCGCTACTCCAGAAGAAGCTCCAATACGAGTAGCTCCCGCTTCAATAAAAGCAATGGCTTCTTCATAAGAGCGTGCACCACCAGAGGCTTTGACTCCCATATCTGGTCCCACTGTTTCTCGCATCAATTTCACATCTGCTACAGTAGCTCCTCCAGTTGAAAAACCCGTCGATGTTTTAACGAAATCAGCTCCCGCTTTTTGAGCCAACTGGCAGGCAAGAATCTTCTCTTGATCTGTTAAGAGACAGGTCTCAATAATCACCTTGGTCAAAGCCTGTCCAGAAGCATCTACAACTGCTTTGATGTCCCTTTCAGTCAAGTCCCTATTCCCTGATTTCAGAGCCCCGACATTGATGACCATGTCCACTTCATCCGCACCATTTTTGACGGCATCTGCTGTTTCAAAGGCTTTTGTTTCAGGTGTGTTAGCACCTAAAGGGAACCCAATAACCGTACAAACTTTTACTGACGAATCCTTCAAGGCCTCAGCAGCGTAGGCAACCCAAGTCGGATTCACACAGACACTCATAAAGTCATACTCAATTGCTTCTTTAATCAAACGATCAATCTGCTCCTGAGTAGTGTCTGGCTTAAGAGCCGTATGGTCAATAAATTTATTTAATTTCATTCACGTAGCTCCTTTCATTTCCTTGTATACACAAGACATCCATATTAAAACTATTTTACCATTTTTTTCACTATTATGAAACTAGTTTTCAGACAAATTTTTGACTTCAAAAAGCCTTATATCAGCATTGTAAGCGTATTACATAGAAATAAATGTAAAAAGAAGCCCAGGAGTTGGACTTCTTTTTATTGAAACTTATTTTGTTGAAGGAACTTGAATTTTACCGTCCAAGATACCTTGTTTTGCTTCTTTAACTGCTGCTTTCGCATCGTCTGAAAGGTTTGTTTCAGCAAGGTCAACCCCTTTGTCTTTCAAACCGTAAGTCAAGTGTTTTCCACCAGGGAATTCTTTCTTAGAAGCTTTTGTAGCCAAGTCTTTAACGGTTGCACCAACTTCTTTCAAGGTTGAAGCCAATACGAAGTTAGATTCTTTACCATCTTTATCTTTGTATTTACCTTCTTCTGCTTGGTCACGGTCTACACCGATAACCCAAACTTTATCGTCTTGACCACGTTTAGCGTTAACGTCTTTTGCTTCAGAGAAGACACCTGCACCAGTACCACCAGCTGCTTGGAAGATAACGTCTGCACCAGATGCGTATTGAGCTGCTGCAATGGCTTTACCTTTTTGTGCGTCACCGAATGAACCAGCGTATTGGATGTCAATCTTGATAGATGGGTCTACAGATTTTACACCTGCTTCAAATCCTTTTTCGAAACGAGTGATGACTTCACCTTCCATACCACCTACGAAACCAACTTGTTTTGTTTTAGTTGTTTTAGCAGCAGCTACACCTGCAAGGTAAGACGCTTCGTGATCCGCAAATGTTGCAGAAACAACGTTTGATTTGCCTTCAATCACATCGTCAACGATGACATAGTTCTTATCAGTGTGTTCCCCAGCTGATGCTTCAACCGCGTTTTTAAGGGCGAAACCGATACCGAAGATGACATTGTATTTGCCAGCCGCTTCGTTCAAGTTGTTTACGTAATCCGCTTCAGCTGCTGATTGGTAGTAGTTAAACCCTTTACCTTTTGTGAGGTTGTTATCTTTCCCCCACTCTTGCAAACCTTCCCAAGCAGATTGGTTAAATGATTTATCATCAACCCCACCAATGTCAGTTACCATTGCAGCTTTTACACCGTTTTCTGCTGACTCTTGGCTTCCACCTTTAGAAGCACCACGACTACCACAAGCTGCCAATCCAAATGCTGCGACAGATACAAGGGCAAGCCCTACCAATGTTTTCTTGTTCATTACTGAACCTCCTAATAAATTGTTGCAACGTTGTTGCGGATACTAAATGGCTGAAAGGATTCCGTCATTCGTTTTTTTACAAATGAAATCTAACTTTCGATGAAAAAGATTCGTTTTTTAATCGTTTTCAGGAAATTATTTCGATGATTTCGCGACTCTCTTTCTGCTCATCACTTATTTTAACATTTTTTTCAAATTCTGTAACTAGTTCTTGTGAAATTTTTTGGTTGGTAACTATTTTAGCTATCAAATCACCTACTTCAACAGCATCTCCTACCTTTTTGTCAAAGACAATTCCTGTCTCATAATCCAATTCATCCGATTTCACAGCACGTCCTGCTCCTAGTCTCATCGCAAAGAGCCCAAATTCCATAGCAGGTAGGTCACTGATAAAGCCGGCTTTATCGGCTCTAATTTCCACCTCATATGCGGCTGATGAAGGACGATATAAATCTTCAAGATCGCCACCCTGCGCAGCGACCATCTCTTCGAACTTGGCTAGGGCAGCACCGTTTTCTAAATGGCTGCGTACTTCCTCAATGCTCTTTTCAACATTGGCAAGCTCCAGCATGATTTGCGCCAATTCACAGATAAACTCAGTAACGTCCGAACGGCCTTTCCCCTGAAGAATCTCTAATGCCTCAAGAATCTCTAAGCGATTCCCAATGGCTCTGCCGACTGGCTGGCTCATATCGGTAATGACAGCAACGGTTTTGCGTCCAACAGCCTTTCCAAGATCCACCATAGTGCGGGCCAGGATGCGCGCGTCGGTGATGTTTTTCATAAAAGCACCCTCACCAACGGTGACATCTAAAAGGATGGCGTCCGCCCCAGCCGCAATCTTTTTAGACATGACAGAGCTAGCAATCAGAGGAATGGTGTCAACCGTCGCGGTTACATCTCGAAGGGCATAGAGGAGCTTATCCGCTTTAACCAACTGATCGGACTGACCGATGACAGACAAGCCGATATCCTGTACCTGTTTAATGAAGTCTTCTTGCGTCCGCTCAATTTGGAAGCCCTTAATAGACTCCAGCTTATCGATGGTACCGCCTGTGTGGCCCAATCCGCGTCCAGACATCTTGGCTACTGGCACACCAAAGCTGGCCACAAGAGGGACCAAAATCAGGGTCACCTTGTCTCCGACACCGCCGGTCGAATGCTTGTCTACTTTGATCCCCTCTATGGCTGACAAATCAATTTGCTCGCCTGTTCCCACCATAGCCATGGTCAAATCTGAAATCTCGCGCGTTGTCATTCCTTTAAAATAAACAGCCATGGCAAAAGCAGACATCTGATAGTCGGGAACCGATCCATCCACATAGCCGTCCACTAAGAATTGAATTTCCTCCGTGCTCAGCTCTAAACCGTCACGTTTTTTCTGAATGATATCAACCGTTCTCATTCCTTCACACTCCTTAAAATATAGTATCCTTTGTCCTTTTTCAAGATCTCACAATTGCCAAAGACCTCTTCCATTTTTTTCTTTGCAGATGGCGCTCCCTGCTTCTTCTGAATGACAATGGTCAAATCACCACCGTCAACCAAGTGGTCATAAGCCCCTTCTAAGACTGCATGCACCACATCTTTTCCAGCACGAATAGGCGGATTGGAAATGACATGGTCAAAAAGCCCCTCTACCTTTTCATAAAGGTTGGATTGGAAAATATCCGCTTGCACACCGTTTAAAGCCGCATTTCTTTCCGCGAGCTCCAGCGCACGCCGATTGACATCGACTAGGGTAGGCACGACTCCTTCTGCCTTCGCCAAGGTTAAACCAAGCGGTCCATAGCCACAACCAAGATCTAGGACCTTGTCGCGACTTGAAAAATCAAGCATGTCCAACAAAACACGACTTCCGTAGTCAATCATTTTCTTAGAAAACACACCCGCATCGGTGAAAAAACTCATATTTGTTCCCAATAAGCTGACATCCAAGCGATGAATATCGTGGGCTGCATCGGGATTTTCTGCATAATACATTTTACTCATAAGCCTATTTTACCATATCCATTTCAAGCTTGTAAACGGTTTTATATCTATGCTATACTAAGGAGGTAATAGCCTAGAAAGGAGGTTCTCTATGCCTAGAGACCTCATCCATTTTGATGCCATTAGTCGGGAAACCTGGCAAACGCTTCATCGAAAAACCGTCCCTCCTTTGACAGAGAAGGAATTGCATTCCATTACATCCTTTAATGATAAAATCTCCTTACAGGATGTACAGGACGTTTACCTGCCCTTAGCCAATCTCATTCAGATTTATAAGCGAGCCAAGGATGATTTAGCCTTTTCAAAAGGAATCTTTTTGCAGCGCGAGAGCAAACCACAACCCTTTATCATCGGTGTTTCTGGTTCAGTAGCTGTTGGAAAATCAACAACCAGTCGACTCCTACAGATTCTTTTATCACGAACCTTTGAGAATGCTTCTGTTGAATTGGTAACGACGGATGGATTCTTGTATCCGAATGAAGTATTAGAAAAAGAAGGCATTTTGAACCGGAAGGGCTTCCCTGAAAGTTACGATATGGAACGCCTCCTGGACTTTTTGGATCATATGAAGAATGGCCAACCAAGTGCCATTCCCATGTATTCCCACGAAATCTACAATATCATCCCTGATCAGATGCAAGAGATTCCTGTTGCTGACTTTGTCATTGTCGAAGGAATTAACGTCTTTCAAAACCCGCAAAATGAGCATTTGTATATGACAGACTTCTTTGACTTTTCGATTTATGTAGATGCTGAGGTCGAAAATATCGAAAGTTGGTATCTGGACCGCTTCATGAAACTATTGGATCGAGCCAAAGACAATCCTGACAACTATTACTACCGCTTTACTCTACAAGAGGAGGACCAGGTCATTTCTTTTGCTAAAAACATCTGGAAAACCATCAACCTGGAAAACCTGACTCACTATATCGCACCCACGCGCAGCCGGGCCGAAATCATTCTTCACAAGTCAGAAAAGCATGAAATTGACCGGATTTACCTAAAAAAGTAACAAAAGGCTTGTCAAACGAAAGTTTTTTATATATAATTACATAGTTAGAATTAAATGGAGGTGAAATACATTGGCAAACATTAAATCGTCTATCAAACGTGCTGAATTGAACGTGAAACAAAACGAGAAAAACTCAGCTCAAAAATCAGCGATGCGTACTGCTATCAAACATTTTGAAGCAAACCCAACTGAAGAACTTTACCGTGTAGCTAGCGCTGCTATCGATAAAGCAGAAACAAAAGGGTTGATTCACAAAAACAAAGCAAGCCGCGACAAGTCACGTCTTGCAGCAAAACTTGCTAAATAATAAAACGAGGCTTCGGCCTCTTTTTTTCTGCCCTTATGATGATGAGAATGCAAAGGTTTGCTTTCACTCTAGCTTTTTGCTACAATACCGTCATACTTGAAAAGAAGAGGAAAAATCATAGAAAATCAAACCTTAATGCAATATTTTGAGTGGTACCTTCCCAATGATGGACAACACTGGAATCGTTTAGCAGAGGATGCGGCCCATCTATCCGATTTAGGAATCAAGAAAGTTTGGATGCCACCTGCCTTCAAAGCGACTTCATCTGACGATGTGGGTTACGGTATCTATGACTACTTCGATTTGGGTGAGTTTAATCAGAAAGGGACTGTTCGCACCAAATACGGTTTCAAAGAAGACTACTTAAAAGCGATTCAAGCTTTAAAAGACAATGGTGTCTCTCCCATTGCAGATATCGTCTTAAACCATAAGGCTGCGGCAGATGTTCAAGAATCCTTTTCGGTCGTCGAGGTCGATCCCAAGGATCGTCGTGTGGCCATATCCGATCCCTTTACCATAAACGGTTGGACCGGTTTCACCTTTCCGGGCCGTCAACAAACTTATAATTCATTTAACTGGCATTGGTATCATTTCACGGGTACCGACTACGATGCGAAAAGCAATCGGTCCGGGATTTTCCTAATCCAAGGGGATAACAAGGGCTGGGCAGCGGATGGGCTCGTGGATGATGAAAATGGGAACTACGACTACTTAATGTACGCGGATTTGGATTTCAAGCATCCTGAAGTGGTGGAGAATATCTATCAATGGGCAGACTGGTTTATAGAGACGACTGGTGTAGAGGGCTTCCGCTTGGATGCAATCAAACATATCGACTCCTTTTTCATGGATCACTTTATTCAGAATATTGGAGAAAAATACGGGGAAGGCTTTTATGTCTTTGGTGAATTTTGGAATAGCTCTGAAGAGGCCAATGACACCTATCTGGATAAAACGGATTACCGGATTGATTTGGTGGATGTGAAGTTGCACTTTAATTTCTTCGAGGCGTCCAGTCAAAAAGAGAGCTACGACCTTCGCAATTTATTTGAAGGCAGTCTAGCTCTTAACCATCCAGAGTCTGCTGTCACCTTCGTTGATAATCACGATACCCAAGCCGGACAAGCTCTTCAGTCACAAGTTGAGGACTGGTTTAAACCAGCTGCCTATGCGGCTATCCTCTTGCGCGAGCAAGGTCTTCCTTGTCTCTTTTACGGTGACTATTACGGAACCCAAGGCCCCTATGCACATGAGGGCTACCAAGAAATCTTGGATACCCTTCTCTATATCAGACGTGATTTAGCCTATGGGGAGCAAATCGATTACTTGGACGATGCCAACTGTATCGGTTGGGTCCGGATGGGCAAAGAGAACCAGGCCCCTCTGGCTGTCCTTATCAGTAACCAAGAGGGACAAAGCAAACGCATGGAGATTGGAAGCGACTATGCTGGTAGCACTTTCACCAACCTCTTAAATGACCTAGAAAGCGTCGTCATTGATGAAGACGGCTGGGCTGACTTCCCCGTTTCTCAAGGGAACCTATCTGTATGGTCCCGCTATTAAAATAAAAACAGATTGACCTGTCCGGGTCAATCTGTTTTTATTTATTTACGAGGCAGGGTGAAACGAACCTCAAAAATGGTCCCTTTCGGTTTATTGTCTTTCACAAGAATGGTTCCTTTAAGAGCATCGGCGATTTGCTTAGCCAGAGAGAGCCCCAGACCGAAACCACCCTGCTGACGGGTCCGCGCCTTATCCACACGATAAAAGCGATCAAAAATACGTTTTTTATCTAGAGTGCTAATACCAGGTCCATTATCAAGGACCCTTAGAACCAACTGTCGATCTCGATCCTTGAGAGCCAGTTCCAGACGAATCGTGCCGTCCTCATCCGTATACTTAACGGCATTATCAAATAAGATGGTCATTAACTGTTTTAAGAGAGTCCGGTCCGTTAAAATCGGTTTGGTTACCGCATTTTCATAGGTAAATTCCTTGCCATTTTCCTCAGCTACGATTGCATAGTTGGCGAAGGTTTGATCAAAGAAGGCTACTTCTACTTCGCCTATTTCAGGGACAATCCCGTCATCACGACGTGCTAAATTGAGTAGGTTGGTCGTGAGCATCCGCATGTTCCTAACCTCCTCGAGCGAGGAAGCAATATTTTCACTCGACTCCAGAATGGTCGCTTCCGGCTTCCTAAAGAGGGATTCCAACCGATTCTGTAAGACAGCAAGCGGTGTTCGAAGCTCATGTGAGGCATTTTCTACAAAAGCCTTTTGTTTCTGAATGGACTCTAAAAGCGGTTTGGCGCTAATACGAGCTAGGTAAACGGAAGCAAAGGTCGAAATCAGCCAGAAGGAAATCATGACCATGACGATGAGGCTCTCATGCTTTTGACTGGCTTCCTCAAGCTGAGTGACATTGACCAGGATAGCCGCATACTGAACACCTTGATATTGGTCATCCTCATCCACTTCTGTTATCAACTCACGATACTTCTCGTATTTCCCATAAGAGGTTTGTACTTGAACTTGAACGATACGACCTTGATTGTATTTGGAAAAAGGAACCGAATTGGCTTTTAAAAACGGAGCGGAACCTTCCAGAACCTTTCCATCTTCATCAAACAGTACAACCTCTGTATTGGAGTCTAATCCAACTTTAGGAGGCTGGCCATCATGGTGGTATTTCTTATAAGTTTTTGATGTCGTACTTGAAGACGAGCTTGTTGAGCTAGGAGGAGTCTTCGAACCCTCTCCCGTCTTTTCCTTCTTGTCATCTTCGTTGATGCCAGGTAGATCTTGACTATTTGAATCTGGAGTCTTTGCGGTTTCTGGATTCATCAAGTGCATGTATCCGATATTGAGCACAGATGCTGGATTTTCACTTAAGCTTTTCAAATTCTCATCCGCACTGGTGTAGAGGGAATTCCTCATGACTTGAATGATAATCAGCGTCATGGTCATGAAAATCAAGGTAAAGACACCAAAGTAGCGGATGAAATAAGAGAAATCATCCGCAAACCATTTTTTTGAACGTTTAAGCATCTTTTAATATGTACCCCACACTCCGCAAAGTTTGAAGATTGTCTACAAACTCTGACCCTTTTAATTTCTTACGAATTTTTGAGACATAAACTTCCACCACAGAGATGGTCGTGTCTGAATCAAAGCCCCAAAGCCGATCAAAGATTTGTGTCTTAGGAAGAATGACATTCTGGTTTTGCAAGAAATAGACCACTAAATCAAATTCCTTACCCAATAGCTCTACTGCTTGATCATTTAATGTTGCAGAATTGGTTGCCAGGTTGACCTTTAAGTTGCCATAGGTTAACCTATTTTCATTAAATTTACCGGCACGTTTTAGGAGTGCTTGTATCCGCATCTTCAATTCTTCTAAATAGAAGGGTTTAGTCAAGTAATCATCGGCACCCAATTCGAAGCCATGTCCCTTATCATCGATGGATTCTTTGGCAGTCATAATGAGGACAGGTGTCGTAACCCCTTTGTCCCTCAATTCCTTTAAAACTTGAAAGCCGTCTTTTTCAGGCAACATGAGGTCCAACAGAATCAAGTCGTATACTCCACTTTCTGCCTCATAGAGACCTTCTTCACCATCAAAAACCTGCATGACATCTGCAAAATCATCTAAAAAATCAAATACTGAGTTGGATAAGCTTAAGTCATCCTCTACTAAAAGAATTTTAATCATAAACGCTCCTAAACCTTTTTTACTATTATAACACTTCTATTAAGAATTGTTGGTATTTTTATCAGACTTGCTCGTGCCATCCGCATTGGTTGGTTTGGTCTTGGATTTCTTTTGACCTTTGGAGAACCCACCATCTTGAGGCCCACCCTGCATACGTCCACCCTCTTTTCCGATATCCTGATTTGCAAATCCTTGACCATCCTGACCTTGTGGTGGCATTGATCGATCACCATTTTGACCGTATCCTCCACCCGGACCATAGGTATCAGGACCATCTTGTTGAGAAGATGGATTGCCAGCGCGACCATTGAATCCACCAGGCCCACCAGGTCCTCCTTGACCATCCATCGGAGGCATACCATTTTCTGCATTTCCTTGCGCTTGTCCATTTTTCTTAGAGTCTTGCTGGTTCGATTTTGAATCCGCATTTTGGGCAAGCTGCTTATTGCTATTGGTCGCTGCAGCATTCTGTACTTGATTCCCACTTGCCAGGGAAGCACCAATCACTCCTCCTAGTAAAAGGGAGGAAACACCGACTGTAGCGGTCCAAAATTTTTGACTTTTCTTTACAACAACCATTTTTTCTTTTGGATTTTGACTCATTTTAGAGACTCCTTTTATCTAATAGCATTACCTTTTGGTATAAAACTATCTTACTAGGATATCCTTAAAAGAAACTGAGACTTTTCTGAAAAAAAACTGAAAACTAAAAAGAGACTGCCTTTCGACAATCTCTTTCAATCATTATTTGAGGGCTGCAAGCACAGCTTCTTTTTCACGGTTAATCAATTCCACACGCGCTGCGATTTCTTTGATCCCCATCTTGATGTTACGGCTGATGGCAATATCATCTAATTGTGGTTCAAAGAAGGCCTTGTATTCTTCCAATTTCTCTTGTGTTTTAAAGATATTAGCTGGGAAGATGACGTAGCGGTCAAAGGACATGTCTCCTCCGAGAGCTCCCTTGATCCAATCCCAGTTGCTTCGTGCCCAATCCCAAACGCGGTCTTGTGAGAAGTCTTTAGCCAAGAAGCGAAGGTACCAAGCACCTAGGTCTTGAGGTTTCACCCAATCTTTGTTTTGCCACTTAACCAAAATATCCTCGAGCGTTTCTTGGTCTTTGGTGTTGGCCAAGGCCGCCAAGATTTGCATTTTGAAGGCTACATCGACAGTCTCTTTATAAGTGCCCATGAAATAAGTTGTCAGCTCGCGACTTTCGTGTTGTTTCACTTGGTTGGCAAGGACTTGGGCGCGAATGCCTGCTGGTAATTCGCTAATACGATCTGCGTATTGAGCATAGATTTCAGACGCAGCTTGGGCGGCTTTTTCTTCCCCTGCAGCAATCAAATTGGTCAAGGTCACTTGGCGAACCAATTCATCTTCGTCTGCTTCCCCTTCTGCTTTTTCAAAGCCAAGGCGGTCAAAGTTATATTGGTTAAGGGAAACTACTAAGCGGTTAAAGTCCGCTTCAGCCTCTGTACCTTCGTCTACAAAGCGTTCAATACCCGCTAATACAGTTGAAATAGCTTGAACAACTAGGTAAGACTCTTCTTGGGTGAGCGGTTTAATAACTGGAATCAAGTCTGCGTAAGAGATCTGACCAGATTCAGCCAAGAGGCGACGCTCTTGGATCACTTGCAACTTGCTGGTCTTATCCATATTAGGTAAGTCAGCAAGAACAGCATCCAAGATTTGACCTTGGTAATCAGAGATATAGTGGGCTGTATTTTCTGTATTGAAACGAAGAGCACCTTGGTTGGCCGCCGCAAGAGCTGCATAACCTGGAATTTCGAGCGTTTCAGTTGTAAGCGTATCTGGAA
>Cebus_capucinus_imitator_PRJNA485217_SSR118__coassemble_444_pt1 | contig 15511 bp, 12 predicted proteins | sample Cebus_capucinus_imitator_PRJNA485217_SSR118__metabat2_low_PE_001 | metagenome-assembled genome bin Cebus_capucinus_imitator_PRJNA485217_SSR118
CTTTTTTAAAGATATTTCTTAGCAATTTCGTAGTCACCCTCATAAGGGACTTTGACGTCGTTGATAATTTGGTAGAGGTCAGCCCCTTTGCCTGCAATAATCACAGCGTCTTGTGCCGCACCTGTATAGGTCAAGGCGCGCTTAATAGCAGCTTCGCGGTCGACTTCAATTTCCACAGGAAAATCGATATAGGAAGCAATCTCTTTGGCAATAGCAGCAGGATCCTCTCGATTGGGATCATCCGCCGTTAGAATGACCTTCAATTCAGGGTGGGCATTAATCAAGAGACCGAAATCCTTCCGACGACTCTCCCCTTTATTACCAGTTGCACCCAGAACCAGCACAATCTGTCCAGTTTGATGGGTCTTCACGACATCCAACAACTTGCCGACGCTATCTCCATTGTGAGCGTAATCGATGAAAACCTTGGCCCCATTACTTTGCGTAAGGACCTCCATGCGGCCGGGAACCCGTGTTTCTGCGATTCCTTGGGCAATGTCCGGTCGAGATGCACCGAGTTGCAAGCAAGCTAATCCCGCGGCTACTGCGTTTTCCTGGTTAAAGGAGCCAATCAGCTGAATCTGGTAATCACCTTCCAGTAATCCGTTTGCACTGAAGGAGAAGGCGGTAGAAGCAGTGATTCTGTTCTCAGAACCAGGTCCATAAAAGGCATGGGGGATAAGAGCAGCTTGTTGAGAGACCAGCTCAAAATGATCCATACCCGCATTGACAATCGCATAGGAGGAATGCTCTAATAGCAGTCGCTTATGGTAGAAATAATCCTCAAAGGTTGGGTGTTCAATGGGACCGATATGGTCCGGGCTGATATTGAGAAAGACTCCGACATCAAAGGTCAAGCCGTAAACCCGTTTCGTTAGGTAAGCCTGGCTGGATACTTCCATGATGAAGTGGGTGCGGTCATTTTTCAGTGCCTCAGCCATCATAGCAAAGAGATCCAGACTCTCAGGTGTGGTTAGGGCAGATTTAAAGTAGGTCTGACCGTCCAGTGTCGTATTCATGGTCGATAAAAGTGCTGGACGGTGGCTGACTTGAAGTATGTTATAGGCAAAGTATGCTGCTGTTGTCTTGCCTTTTGTTCCTGTGAAGGCAAGCAGTTTAAGTTTTTCTTGTGGATTTCCGTAGAATTCCATAGCAATGAGAGCCATGGCCTGTTTGACGTCATTCACCACAATGACCGGAATGCCTACCTCGAAATCTTTTTCTGCTACATAATAGCGGAGTCCGTTTTCCACAGCGTTTTCTAAGAATGCGCGCTTGAAATTCGCTCCTTTAACGAAGAAGAGGGTGTCAGCGCTGACTGAGCGGCTGTCGTATGAGAGACTTGAAAAGGTGACGCTCGTCATATCGTAGAGGAAGCGTTGGCCCGCCATAATCTCTCTGAAATTACGATCTTGCTTGAGAATTGTTAGAACGGTTTCAATTTTAATCATAAGTCTATTTTATCGCTTATGGGGTTGTTTTACAATAGGCGTGGAAAAGTTTATAATAGGAGTAATACGTTAAACGAGGAAAACTATGTCACAAGATTTACAAAGTCAGCAGCAGACCATGCTGCGTGGGACTGCCTGGGTGACGGCTAGTAATTTTTTGAGCCGTCTTTTGGGTGCGCTTTATATTATTCCCTGGTATATTTGGATGGGGAAATATGGTCCGGAGGCTAATGGTCTCTTTACGATGGGCTATAATATCTATGCTCTCTTCTTACTGATTTCAACGGCGGGGATTCCGGTGGCCATTGCCAAGCAGGTTGCTAAGTATAATGCCAAAGGTGAGGTGGAGCAAAGTTTTGCCTTGGTGCGTGGTGTACTGAAATTTATGGTACTCCTAGGGGTGATTGCCGGTGCTATCATGTATTTCTGCTCACCTATTTTGGCCCAGTGGTCGGGGGTCGGTGCGAAACTGATTCCGGTTATGCAGAGCTTGTCCTTTGCAGTATTGATTTTCCCTTCCATGAGTGTGATTCGTGGGTATTTCCAGGGAACCAATGATTTGAAGCCGGGTTCCATCAGTCAAATTTTGGAGCAGTTGGTCCGTGTGATTTGGATGTTGGTGACGACCTTCTTTATCATGCAGATTGGCAATAAGGATTATGTGGCGGCAGTGACCCAGTCGACCTTTGCTGCTTTTGTGGGGATGTTGGCCTCCTATGCGGTACTCTTTTATTATTTAAGAAAAGAAGGTCTGATTTCTCATCTCTTACGAGGAAAAGATGGGGTCCATATCAATAGTGGCGGGCTCTTGCTGGAGACCTTAAAAGAAGCGGTTCCTTTTATTATTACAGGCTCAGCCATTCAGGTCTTCCAGATTATCGACCAGATGACCTTTATTAATGTGATGAATTGGTTTGGGAAATATGATCAAAAAGAATTAGTGGTTCAGTTTTCTTACTTCTCTGCTAATCCCAATAAGATTACCATGATTTTAATTGCGGTAGCCTCATCCGTCGGTGGGGTGGGGATTGCTCTTCTGACGGAAAACTTCATAAAGGGTGATCTTCGAGCGGCAGCTAAATTAATTTTGGATAATTTAGGAATGCTTTTGGCCTTTCTCCTTCCAGCAACGGTGGGAGGGGTAATCCTAGCGAGTCCTATTTATTCGATTTTCTATGGTTTATCAGAGCCATTGGCCATTTCCCTTTATGTGGTTGCCATGTTGCAAGTAGTGGTTTTAGGACTCTATACGGTCTTGTCTCCCATGATTCAGGCCCTCTTTGAAAACAGAAAAGCCATTCGCTATTTCTTATATGGACTCTTGGTAAAGATGGTTCTGCAAATTCCACTTATTTGGATGTTTAGAGCTTATGGTCCGCTTTTATCAACGACCATTGGTCTGTTGATTCCTATTTATCTCATGTATCAAGAGATTCGCAATATCACCCATATGAACCACAAGCTCATGGTCAAACGGACTCTCTTTGTGATGATTCTGACCATTATCATGGCCATTTGTGTTCTCCTTGCTGAGTTTCTGTTATCAGTCGTGCTCAAGGTCAATGGTCGCGTGTCGTCCGTCATTCACGTCATTCTTGTGGGTGGAATTGGTGTGGCAGTTTACGGCTATTTGGGACTCAAGGTTCGCATGTTTGATCGCTACTTAGGTCCTCAAGCGGCGCGGTTGCGGGAACGATTCCATATCTCATAATTGAACATCATGCTCTGGTCTTATCTGATGCGCAGTCGTTTCAGAAAGGGGCCGGAGCTTTTTTGTGCTCGAAACTATAAGGAAGTCCAATGTGGATATAGCTTAGAGCTATAACTAGACCTAAAAAAGAAAATCACGCGCCTCCTGCAATCAGTGATAGAATAGGTATAAGCATTGTTTTTGGAGGCTGAACATGACAGATAAAAAATTAGATACCATTTTGGCACACGCCGGCATTAAAACCGACCACGCGACAGGTGCCTTGACCACGCCCTTACATTTTTCAACGACCTATCAACATCCGGAATTCGGTCAATCAACAGGTTATGACTATACCCGCACCAAAAACCCAACCCGAGCAGCGGCAGAAGAAACCTTGGCTGCCATCGAGTCTGCCAGGTATGCACTCGCGACAAGCTCTGGTATGAGCGCTATTGTCCTTGCTTTTTCCGCCTTTCCAGTCGGCACCAAGGTGCTAGCAGTCCGTGACCTCTATGGCGGTAGCTTCCGTTGGTTTAACCAAGAAGAAGCAGCAGGACGTTTCGAATTTACCTACGTCAATGACCAGGAAGAGCTTCTAGCTGCCATCACCGACCAAACCGGCATCGTCTACATCGAGACGCCGACCAATCCTCTTATGGTGGAGTTTGATATCGCGACCATCTCCAAAGTCGCTCATGCTCATGGAGCCAAGGTCATCGTAGACAATACCTTCTACAGTCCCATGTACCAACGGCCCATTGAAGAGGGTGCAGACGTAGTCCTTCATTCCGCCACCAAATACCTGGCGGGCCACAACGACGTCTTAGCCGGAGTCCTCATGACCAGTGACGAGGACCTCTACCAAACCTATTTCTACAACCTCAACACGACCGGCGCGGTCCTGTCTCCCTTTGATAGCTACCTGCTCATGAGAGGGTTGAAGACTCTAGCTTTGCGCATGGAGCGTTCCACGCAAAATGCCAAAGAGATTGTCGCTTATTTACAAGATTCCCCTGCCGTGCGCTCCGTCAATTATCCTGGAAAAGGTGGAATGATCTCCTTTAAGGTGGTGGACCAGTCAAAGATTCCAGACATCCTGAACAGTCTCTCTGTCTTCACATTTGCGGAAAGTTTAGGCGGTGTCGAATCCTTGATTACCTACCCAACCACGCAGACGCATGCGGACATCCCTGCGGAAGTCCGCCGTTCATACGGGCTCACCGATGACCTGCTTCGCTTGTCCATCGGTATCGAGAGTGCGGAGGACTTGATTGCTGACTTGAAACAAGCTTTGGAGGAAGACTAATGGCTGTTTACAATTTTGATACTGCCCCAAACAGGCTGGGGCACCATTCCGTCAAATGGAAACGCACGGAAGCAAATCCCAATTTGCTTCCGGCTTGGATTGCCGACATGGACTTTGAGGTCTTGCCTCAGGTTGCTGACAGTATTCGGGACTACGCGGGTCAACTAGTCTATGGTTACAACTACGCTTCTGACGGGCTTTTCTCCGCCATCCAAGAATGGGAAGAAAGAGAGCACGGCTATGTCTTTCCGAGAGAAGCTTTGGTTCTTATGGAGGGTGTGGTACCGTCCATCTCGACAGCCATTCAAGCTTTCACGGAAGAGGGGGACGCGGTCTTGATCAATACGCCGGTCTACCCACCTTTTGCACGGAGCGTGCTTTTGAACAAACGACGCTTGGTGCGCAATTCGCTCTTAGAAGTAGATGGTCGCTTTGAAATCGATTTTGAAGAATTGGAACGGCAGTTTGTGGAAGAAGAGGTCAAGCTCTATGTCCTTTGTAGTCCTCACAATCCAGGAGGCCGGGTTTGGGAGCGAGAGGTCTTAGAGCGTATCGGACGTCTCTGTCTCAAGCATGGGGTTCTCTTGGTGTCGGATGAGATTCATCAGGACTTGATTCTCTTTGGGAACAAACATGTCTCCTTTAATACCATTGCACCGGAGTTTAAGGACTTTACGATTGTATTATCTTCAGCGACTAAGACCTTTAATATTGCGGGAACAAAGAATTCTTATGCGGTGATTGAGAATAAAGAGCTGCGCGAGGCCTTTACCAAGAAGCAGTTGTCCAATAATCAACATGAGATTTCAAGTCTGGGCTTGATTGCGACAGAAGTGGTATACCGAGATGGTAAAGCCTGGTTGGAGGAGCTCTTAGGGGTCTTGGAAGGCAACGTCCAGTTCGCTTTGGACTTCTTTGCTGCGCGTGCACCTAGGCTGAAGGTGATGAAACCGGAAGGGACCTATTTGCTGTGGTTGGACTTTTCGGCCTATGGTTGGGAGGATGAGGAACTCTTCCGGCGCTTGGAAGAGGAAGCAGGTGTTCTACTCAATCACGGTTCTGACTTTGGTAAGGAAGGCAGGAGCCATGCGCGTCTTAATGTGGCTTGTCCGCGTCCTTTATTACAAGAGATTTTGGAACGGATTGTGAGTGTACTGCCGGAATAGGTGATGGGACTTTGAAAATTTCAATGAAATTTTCAGAAATTAAACATCTCTTAAAAAAAGGCTTGACTTTTGAATTCCTGAGGAGTATAGTTGGTTTGGAAAAAGATTTCAACTAGAAAACTTCTTACGAATATAATCGGTAGGTGAGGCTACCTATGGGATATGGATGGCTACCGCAAAGGAGTGGAGACACTTCGCGCTGGTCAACAGTTTTGGTCGCAAAGGCTTAAACTAATGCTGTTTCACTGCCCATAGGAGTTAAAACTTGAACGGTCTAACGCTCAACAGACGCCTACTTTTTGTAGGTGTTTTCTATTGTCAAGGTGACTAGTTGGAAAAACAGTGTATGAAAGGAGTGAGGAGTATGTTACAAGACGACCATCCGGAGAATCCCAAACCTGTCGATAGGCTTGTGACTATCTCTGGAACTCAAGCTTGATCGACCTAGCTAGAAATAGAAAGGTATGATTGTGGAAACAAATAAAGAAAGAATGATCCAAGCCTTGACTGAAAGCTTGGACAAGACTATGGCCCTATACGGGACTAGTCGTGCTGGTCTCGATGAAGACCAAGTAGAAAAAAATCGCGAAGCTTACGGTGAGAATGTTCTGACTAAGGGACAAGAGGATTCCATCTTTAAGAAGATCTATGAATCCATCATCAATCCCTTTACAGTGATTCTCTTAGTGATCGCCTTTGTCTCTCTCATCACCAATGTTTGGTTGGCCAAACCAGGGGAACAAGATCCGACCACCTTTATCATCATTGTTGTTCTGGTTCTCTTGTCAGGTGGGATTCGCTTTATTCAGGAGTTACGGTCTGATAAGGCAGCCAGCAATTTATCCAAACTGATTGTCAATACGGCAACCGTTATTCGGGATGGACAAGAAGCAGAACTTCCCATCGATGACTTGGTGGTTGGAGATATCATTAAACTCAGTGCCGGGGATATGATTCCTGCGGACGTTCTACTCTTTGACTCACGCGACTTCTTCGTCCAACAATCTGGCTTGACTGGTGAAAGTGAGGCCATTGAAAAGTTGGCTCTTCATAAGGCAGAAAAGAATCCGACAGACATGCTCTTGGAAGCTGAATCTCTAGCTTATATGGGAACTAACGTGATTTCTGGCCGCGCCACTGCTTTGGTTTTGGCGGTTGGTGATGACACCATGATGGGAGCCATTGAACAAACTCTCAATACCTATGATGAGCCGACTTCCTTTGAGCGGGAAATGAATAGTATTTCTTGGCTCCTCATTCGTCTCATGATGGTCTTGGTTCCAGTTGTCTTCTTGATTAACGGTTTGACCGATGGTGACTGGTTAGAAGCTGGAGTTTTTGCCCTCTCTGTCGGAGTGGGCTTGACACCTGAAATGCTGCCTATGATTATCACCGCTTCACTGGCCAAGGGCTCTATTATCATGGCCAAGGAAAAAGTGGTGATCAAGAAGCTCAATGCTATTCAAGACCTGGGTGCCATTGATATTCTTTGTACCGATAAAACGGGGACCCTGACTCAGGACGAGATTGTCCTCGAATATCCCTTGGATATTCATTCCAATTTGGACTTGGGAGTGCTTCGCAAAGCCTATCTCAATAGCCATTATCAAACCGGTCTAAAGAACCTTCTTGACCGCGCGATCATTAGTCGTACCGAAAAAGAAGCCAAAAAACACGACATTGTCCGCGACCTGGACAAAATTTTCACGAAAGTGGATGAACTGCCCTTCGACTTTGAGCGGAGAAGAATGAGTGTCATGGTCAAGGATCAAGTCGGAATTGTTTCCATGGTCACAAAAGGTGCCATCGAGGAGATGCTAGCCATTTCAACGCATGTCGAGGATGGGGGACAAATCCTGCCTCTGACAGAGGAAGTTCGCCAAGAAATTATCGCAGAAGTGGACCAACTCAATTCGCAAGGACTGCGCGTGCTGGGTGTCAGTTACAAGTCTGGCTTGATTGAAGGTGGCGACTACACGGTCGAGGATGAATCTGACATGATTCTGACAGGGTACCTGGCCTTTTTGGATCCGCCAAAACCATCTGCAGCACCAGCTATTCAAAAGTTGGCTGAGTATGGTGTAGCAACTAAGATTTTGACCGGCGATAATGAGAAGGTCACCCAAGCAGTCTGTGAAAAAGTGGGGCTCGATGTGGACCACATCCTAATGGGTGCTGAAATCGACCAAATGTCTGACGAAGCGCTGGCTCAAGCAGTGGAAGCGACGACTGTCTTTGCCAAGTTGTCACCAGACCAAAAAGCTCGCATTATCTTGACCCTCAAGGCCAATGGCCACAAGGTTGGTTATATGGGAGATGGCATCAACGATGCCCCTTCCATGAAGGTGTCCGATGTCGGAATTTCTGTCGACACGGCTGTCGATATCGCTAAGGAAACTGCGGATGTCATCCTCCTCGACAAGGACCTTATGGTCTTGGAAAAAGGTTTGATCGAAGGCCGTAAGGTCTACGCCAACATGACCAAGTACATCAAGATGACCGTCAGCTCCAACTTCGGGAACATCTTCTCTATGTTATTTGCATCCATCTTCCTGCCATTTTTACCAATGGCGCCTATCCACTTGATTGTGCTCAACTTGGTCTATGATTTGTCTTGTATTGCCCTCCCTTTTGATAAGGTCGATGAAGACTTCCTTAAGAAACCACGTATTTGGACCGCACAGTCCATTACGCGCTTTATGGCCTGGATTGGACCCACATCTTCGGTCTTCGATATCATTACCTACTTGGTGCTCTTCTTTATCGTAGCACCAATGATGGCTGGAACCTATGTTCACGGTCAATCAGCCGAATTTGTCCGGGTGTTCCAGACAGGTTGGTTTATCGAGTCCATGTGGACCCAGACGCTGGTTATTTACATGTTGCGGTCACCGAAACTGCCTTTCGTTCAAAGCCGACCAGCTTGGACGGTTGTGGCAACCAGTATGGTAGCAGTCCTCTTTGTAACCAGCCTTCCGTATGGACCACTCGCAGGTGTGCTCAAATTAGCGCCTCTAAATGGCACCTACTTTATCTTCCTCTTCTTGATTTTAGTCGGATACATGCTCTTAGTAACGGTAGTGAAAAAAGCCTATATTCGCAAATATCACGAGTGGTTATAAGAAAAACGCCCTCCCACTGGCAAACTCAGTGGGAGATTTTTCTAGTTCGGCTATAGCAGAAATTGCGTCCGTGAGAGGCCTGGCATGTAACAGAACAAGGGAAATTTTCGAGCTTTACTAGTCCTTGCTTTGTTCTAACCGGGCTTTTTGGTATAATGAAGTGATAACAAGAAAGCAAAGGAAATCAATCATGGGAAAATTAGAAGTCGTTGCACATCCGCTCATCCAGCACAAGTTGTCAATCTTGCGTCGGACAGAAACCTCTACCAAGGTCTTTCGTGAGTTAGTGGACGAAATTGCCATGCTCATGGGATACGAAGTTCTTCGAGAATTGCCACTTGAGGATGTGGAAATTGAGACACCGATTACCAAAACGGTGCAAAAACAATTGGCAGGTAAAAAATTGGCTATTGTTCCGATTTTACGCGCAGGGATTGGAATGGTCGATGGGCTCCTCAGTCTCGTTCCAGCAGCTAAGGTTGGTCACATTGGAATGTACCGGGATGAAGAAACCCTCCAACCCGTGGAATACTTGGTCAAATTACCAGAAGATATTGACCAACGTCAAATTTTTGTGGTAGATCCAATGTTAGCAACCGGTGGATCAGCTATTTTAGCCATTGATTCCTTGAAGTCTCGTGGCGCTAGCAATATCAAGTTTGTTTGCTTGGTTGCGGCACCAGAAGGAGTGGCAGCTCTTCAAGCAGCTCATCCAGATGTAGAAATTTTCACAGCAGCCTTGGATGAAAAACTCAATGAAAATGGTTATATCGTTCCAGGATTAGGGGACGCGGGAGACCGTCTCTTCGGAACCAAGTAAAGGCTAGTCACCCTGGAAATCTCTTCCAAGGTGACTTTTTGTTTGACCTTTTTTGACCAAATGCTATAATAGATACATAAATATTTTTTGAAGGAGAAAACAATGATTCCTGTAGTTATTGAACAAACGAGCCGTGGCGAACGCTCATATGATATTTACTCTCGCCTCTTGAAAGACCGAATCATCATGTTGACTGGACCAGTGGAAGACAATATGGCCAATTCTATTATTGCCCAATTGCTTTTCTTGGATGCCCAAGATAATACCAAAGATATCTATCTTTATGTCAACACACCTGGTGGTTCTGTTTCAGCAGGTTTGGCTATTGTCGATACCATGAACTTTATTAAGTCTGACGTTCAAACCATCGTTATGGGGATGGCGGCATCGATGGGAACGATTATTGCATCAAGTGGTGCCAAAGGCAAACGCTTCATGTTGCCTAATGCAGAGTACATGATTCACCAACCAATGGGTGGTACTGGTGGCGGTACCCAACAAACAGACATGGCTATTGCAGCAGAACACCTTCTGAAAACACGTCAGAACTTGGAAGAAATTTTGGCTAAGAATTCTGGTAAATCTGTAGAAGAAGTCCACAAAGATGCGGAACGTGATTACTGGATGTCTGCTCAAGAAACGCTTGACTATGGCTTTATTGACGAAATTATGGAAAACAACAACCTTTCTTAATGAGGGGGAGTAACTAGAAGCAGATGGACGAATGTCCTGTCTGCTTCTTTTTTTTGCTCAGATTTTCTAGGAGGGACTCTAGGTTTTTGATATAATGAATAGGAGTTGGTTTGGAATAGTAGCAGACTAGACTGTCGGGAATGATGGGATGGCGCTTAAGAATACAAATCTCAATCAGAACAATCAAAAGGAAGGGAGGAATGAGAATGGAAGAAGGGAAATTTAAAGAAGAAGGTCGTCGTGGTTTAATTGTTTATCTTTATTACAATCGTGATGGGAAGAAGTTGCATGGCTATGGGGATATCCTCTATCACTCAAAAAAACATCGCTATGTACAACTATATGTTGCTGAGAGTAAGTGGACCCGGATCAAGGAAAAATTGAGAAAAGAACCCTATGTCAAAGAGGTTAAAGAGAGCCTCTTACAAGATTTGGGGCATCATTTTGTAGGTGCGCTCCGGGAAGAGCAAGAAAAAGTCTAAAAATTTTCTTAAATTTGTTGACAATTTTCTGATAATTCAGTATATTAGTAAGCGAATCTTTTTATAGAAAATTAGAGGAGAACTATATGAAAAATAAATTTAAAGTTGGCCTTGTTGCATTTGCAAGTGCTGCACTCTTAGCAGCATGTGGAAATGTTGGAAGCGCTGGTGGCGGTGCCAAAGCCGCTGGTACACAAGTTGGTGATACTGTAAAATTCGGTTTTAACTTTGAAGAGTCTGGACAAACTGCTGCTTACGGTGGTGCAGAACAAAAAGCTGCTGAATTAGCGGTTGAAGAAATCAACGCTGCTGGTGGAATCGACGGTAAGAAAATCGAAGTGAAAAACTACGATAACAAATCTGAAACCGGTGAAGCTGGAAACTTGACAACTAAGTTGGCTTCTCAAGATAAGGTTAACGTCATCATTGGCCCTGCGACTTCAGGTGCAACCGCTGCTTCTGCAGATAAAGCAGATGCTGCTGGTGTTCCTCTTCTTGCGCCATCAGCGACACAGGATGGTTTGACAAAAGGTCATGACTACCTCTTTATCGCAGCTTTCCAAGATAACTTCCAAGGGAAGTTGATGGCTAAGTACGCTGAAGAAAACTTGAAAGCCAAGAAAGTCATTCTTTATACAGATAACGGTTCAGACTATGCTAAAGGTGTAGCTAAATCATTCCGTGACACCTTCAAGGGTGAAATCGTTGAAGATACAACCTTCACAAGTGGAGACACTGACTTTAAAGCAAACTTGACTAAATTCAAAGACAAAGACTACGATGCTATTGTTATCCCAGGTTACTACAATGAAGCAGGTAAAATCGTTAACCAAGCTCGTGCTATGGGAATCGAAAAACCAATCCTTGGTCCTGACGGATTCAACGGTGACGAGTTTGTTCAACAAGCGACTAAAGAATACGCAAACAATATCTACTTCATCACTGCCTTTGCTACAAAAGGCGATGTAACTGAGAAAACAAAACACTTCTTGGAAGCATACAAAGCTAAATATAAAGAAGAACCATCTATGTTTGCTGCCCTTGCTTACGACTCAGTCTACATGGCTGCAGACGCTGCGAAAGGTGCGAAGACATCTATCGAAATCAAAGACAACTTAGCTAAGTTGAAAGACTTCGAAGGTGTGACTGGTAAAATGACTATGAACAGCGACCACACTCCAGAGAAATCTGCCTTCATGGTAACCATGAATAAAGGTGAAACTGAAAAAGTGGAAGTGGTTCAACCTTAATTGAATACCTGATACCTTGGAAGACTGAGATGAAGCATCTCAGTTTTTCCAAGTTTTAGGGGAGATTTTTGTAAGGCCTTTCCAGACAAATTTTCCTCTATTTTTGCAAAAATATGTTGAAAATTTTCGAAATACAAGGAGAAAATACTCTGATTTTCAATGTTTTTCAACTTCCCTATTTTTATCGAATTTGATAAAAATCAACCTTTACTAGAAAGAGTGGATGAATATGCTCCAGCAACTTGTAAATGGTATTATTCTAGGTTCGGTGTATGCCCTGCTTGCCTTAGGATATACCATGGTTTATGGAATCATTAAATTGATCAACTTCGCTCATGGGGACATCTATATGATCGGTGCTTTCATGGGTTACTACCTCATCGGTTCGTTACATCTGAACTTCTTTGTGGCACTCATTGTGTCCATGATCGGTACGGCCTTGCTCGGTGTGATCATCGAGTATCTCGCCTATCGGCCGCTTCGGCATTCTACCCGTATCGCTGCCTTGATTACAGCCATCGGTGTTTCTTTCCTTTTGGAATATACCATGGTTTACTTCTTTACAGCCAATGTCAAAGCCTTCCCACAAGTGCTTGACCGTACCATTTATCGTTTTGCCGGCATCCAAATTGACAGCATTCAGTTGACCATCTTGGCCATTGCGCTGATTTTGATGGTCTTGCTGCAAGTGATAGTGCAAAAAACCAAAATGGGGAAAGCCATGCGTGCGGTTTCTGTGGATGCAGATGCAGCCCAATTGATGGGAATCAACGTCAACCAAACCATTTCCTTCACTTTTGCCTTAGGTTCAGCTCTTGCTGGTGCGGCGGGTGTCTTGATTGCTCTCTACTATAACTCTCTGGATCCATTGATGGGGATGACGCCTGGTATTAAAGCCTTCGTTGCCGCAGTACTTGGTGGGATTGGAATTATCCCTGGTGCGGCACTCGGTGGTTTCGTTATCGGTATTTTGGAAACCATGGCGACTGTCGTTGGTCTTCAAGATTTCCGTGATGCGGTGGTATATGCCGTGTTGATCCTTATTCTCCTTGTTCGCCCAGCTGGACTTCTTGGTAAGAACGTGAAAGAGAAGGTGTAAGCCATGAAGAAAAATTTAAAAGTCAATCTGATTTGGTTAGCGATTCTCGCTGCCGTCTACGTTCTCTTCACCGTCCTCGTGAGTGCAGGTGTTTTGAACATTTTCCACATTCAAATTTTAGAATCTATCGGAATTAATATTATCCTAGCAGTTGGTCTTAACTTGATCGTTGGATTCTCTGGTCAGTTCTCTCTTGGACATGCTGGTTTCATGGCCATCGGTGCCTATGCAACAGCCATCTTGACCAAAGGTGCGACAGACTACTTAACCTTCTACATTTCTATTTTAGTGGGGGCTCTCCTTGCCGGATTGGTTGCCTTCGTCGTTGGTGTTCCAACCCTTCGTTTGAAAGGAGACTACCTAGCCATTGCAACCTTGGGTGTATCCGAAATCGTTCGTATCTGCTTGATCAACGGTGGGGAACTGACCAATGGTGCAGCCGGAATCTATGGTATTCCGCCATTTACAACTTGGTCCTTAGTATTTATTTTCGCAGTCATTACAACAGTCTTAACCATTAACTTTATTAAAAGCCCGATGGGAAGAAACGTTCTCTCTGTGAGAGAAGATGAGATTGCCGCGGAGTCTATGGGGGTTAATACAACCAAAGCCAAAGTCATTGCTTTCGTTATCGGAGCCATGACCGCAGCCATTGCAGGGTCTTTACAGGCCGGATATGTCGGAGCAGTCGTTCCAAAAGACTTCTCCATCATGAACTCCATCAACGTCTTGATTATTATCGTTTTTGGTGGTCTTGGATCTATGACAGGTGCAATCTTCGCAGCCATTGCCCTTGGAATTCTCAATACCGTTCTGCAAAACGTAGCAGACCTTCGGATGATTATCTACTCTCTGGCTTTGATCTTGGTCATGATTTTCCGTCCGGGTGGATTGCTTGGAACATGGGAATTCTCTCTCAGTCGTCTCTGGAATAAAAAGAAAAAGGAGGTCAACTAATGGCTCTTCTTGATGTTAAAAATTTAACTAAAAACTTCGGTGGATTAACCGCCGTTGGTGACGTAACCTTAGAACTCCATGAAGGGGAGTTGGTCGGTTTGATCGGACCAAATGGAGCGGGTAAAACAACCCTCTTCAACCTCTTGACGGGTGTTTATGTTCCTAGTGAAGGTACCGTTACTCTGGACGGACATGTGCTCAATGGAAAAAATCCATATAAAATTGCAGCCCTCGGGTTAGGACGTACCTTCCAAAATATCCGTCTCTTTAAAGACTTGACGGTTTTGGATAATGTTTTGATTGCCTTCAATAACCATCACAAGGAACACCTCTTATCTTCCTTCTTACGTCTTCCTGCTTACTATAAAAATGAGGAAGAGCTGCGTCAAAAAGCCTTGGATTTATTAAAAATCTTTGACTTGGATGGGGAAGCAGAAACCTTGGCGAAAAACTTGGCATATGGTCAACAACGTCGTTTGGAAATTGTTCGTGCCTTAGCAACCGAACCAAAAATTCTTTTCTTGGATGAACCAGCTGCAGGGATGAACCCACAAGAAACAGCTGAATTAACAGAGTTGATTCGTCGCATTCAGAAAGAATTCAATATTACGATTATGTTGATTGAACACGATATGAGTTTGGTCATGGAAGTAACCGAACGCATCTATGTGTTAGAGTACGGTCGTTTGATTGCCCATGGTACACCAGACGAAATCAAGAACAACAAACGAGTAATTGAAGCCTACCTAGGAGGTGAAGCTTAATGTCTATGTTAAAAGTTGATAATCTTTCGGTTCATTACGGAATGATTCAAGCCGTTCGTGACGTAAGTTTCGAAGTTAATGAAGGGGAAGTCGTTTCTCTGATCGGAGCCAACGGTGCAGGTAAAACGACGATCCTTCGGACCATCTCTGGCTTGGTACGCCCATCTGCAGGAAAAATTGAGTTTCTGGGAAATGAAATTCAAAAAGTACCTGCTCAAAAAATTGTGGCAGCCGGGTTGTCACAAGTGCCAGAAGGACGTCACGTCTTCCCAGGTTTGACCGTATTGGAAAACTTGGAAATGGGAGCCTTCTTGAAGAAAGACCGTGAAGAAAACCAACGCAATCTTCGTAAAGTCTTTGACCGTTTCCCACGTTTGGAAGAGCGTAAAAATCAAGATGCATCCACCCTTTCAGGTGGTGAACAACAAATGTTGGCCATGGGACGTGCCCTGATGTCAACTCCGAAGTTGCTCCTTTTGGATGAACCATCCATGGGACTTGCCCCAATCTTCATCCAAGAAATCTTTGATATCATTCAAGATATCCAAAAACAAGGAACAACTGTTCTCTTGATTGAACAAAACGCCAACAAAGCCCTCTCCATTGCAGACCGTGGTTATGTCTTAGAAACAGGAAACATCGTCCTTTCAGGAACAGGACAAGAACTCCTCGCCTCAGACGAAGTCAGAAAAGCATACCTGGGTGGTT
>Cebus_capucinus_imitator_PRJNA485217_SSR118__coassemble_446_pt1 | contig 15509 bp, 12 predicted proteins | sample Cebus_capucinus_imitator_PRJNA485217_SSR118__metabat2_low_PE_001 | metagenome-assembled genome bin Cebus_capucinus_imitator_PRJNA485217_SSR118
CCTTAACACCAAAAATACTGTTACATATTGATTTTCTCTTCCTTGCCTAGGATCTGGTTTGGCTGGTTCTGAAGCAGCTTATCAAATTGCTAAACAAGGAATTCCTGTAAAGCTATATGAAATGCGTGGTGTGAAATCAACTCCACAACATAAAACAGACCAATTTGCTGAATTAGTCTGTTCAAATTCACTTCGTGGAGACTCTCTTACGAATGCGGTAGGACTCTTGAAAGAAGAAATGCGTCGTTTAGATTCTATTATTCTTCGAGCAGCAGAGAAAACTAGAGTCCCTGCTGGAGGAGCACTTGCTGTAGACCGAGAAGGGTTTTCTAAAGATGTGACGAATGAATTATATAACCATCCTCTTATCGAAGTGGTTCGTGAAGAAATCACAGAAATACCAGATGATGCCATCACTGTTATTGCGACGGGCCCACTTACCAGTGATGCGCTAGCGAAGAAAATCCATGAGTTAAACCAAGGAGATGGATTTTATTTCTATGATGCTGCTGCGCCTATCGTGGATGTGAATACGATTGATATGACGAAAGTCTATTTGAAGTCTCGTTATGATAAAGGAGAGGCCGCTTATCTGAATGCCCCTATGACCAAGCAAGAATTCATGGATTTTCACGATGCATTGATTCATGCGGAAGAAGCTCCTTTAAATTCATTTGAAAAAGAAAAGTACTTTGAAGGTTGTATGCCAATTGAAGTCATGGCCAAACGTGGTATTAAAACCATGTTATATGGTCCAATGAAGCCGGTTGGTTTAGAATATCCAGAAGATTATAAAGGACCTCGGGATGGCGACTTTAAAACTCCTTATGCAGTTGTCCAATTACGACAAGATAATGCAGCAGGCTCGCTTTACAATATTGTTGGTTTCCAAACGCATTTGAAATGGGGAGAACAAAAGCGGGTCTTCCAGATGATTCCTGGTCTTGAGAATGCAGAATTTGTTCGGTATGGTGTGATGCATCGTAATTCATATATGGATTCACCAAACCTACTAGACCAAACATTTAGATCGAAGAAACAAGGAAATCTTTTCTTTGCTGGACAAATGACTGGTGTTGAAGGATATGTGGAATCAGCGGCTTCTGGTTTAGTTGCAGGTTTGAATGCAGCGCGACTCTTTAAAGGGGAGGAGCCATTGGTTTTCCCAGAGACAACCGCTATTGGATCTCTACCTTACTACATCACGCATGCTGAGAGTAAACATTTTCAGCCGATGAATGTCAATTTCGGAATCATCAAAGAACTTGACGGCCCTCGTATTCGAGATAAGAAAGAACGTTATGAAAAAATTGCGGAACGTGCCTTGAATGACTTGAACGCTTTTCTTTAACTTAAAGGAATCATTTGTTTGAAGAGATAAGGTAGCAATGTGTATCAACTAGTCGGCTTGATGAACGTTCAAAGATACTTAAGAGAAAGCAGTAAGTAACCAAAGTGTTCGGTTTTTACTGTTTTTTTTTCATGGAATTAAAAAAATAATGGTTAAAGTATATTGTACCTAGTCAAAAGTAGTCTCATTAACTCCTTAAGTTCGTAAAAAATCGATGTAAACGTTTCGAAAGCCTTCAATTTATTGAAGGTTTATGGTAAAATAAAAGCATATTTATGAAGAGGATGTCTATACATGAATCAATCTTACTTTTATTTAGACATGAAGACACACGAATTGGATGTTCCATATCTGGGGCAAAAGCGTCGTGTTCGTGTCCTACTCCCAAAAGGCTATTCGGAAGAAGTAGACCGTACCTATCCGGTTGTCTATTTCCATGATGGTCAAAATGTCCTTTATTCTAAGGAATCTTTTTCAGGACATTCTTGGAAAATCATTCCAACCATTAAGCGGAATCCTGATATCCCTAAAATGATTGTTGTCGCTATCGATAATGATGGGTTTAATCGCATGAATGAGTACTCTGCTTGGAAATACCAGGAAGCAAATATTCCCGGTGTTCAATTCGGTGGAAAAGGAATTGAATATGCAGAATTTGTGATGGATGTCGTGAAACCATTTATTGATAGTACTTACCGTACCAAATCGGACAAACAACATACAGCCATGGTAGGGTCATCTTTAGGTGGTAATATTACGCAATTTATGGGTATTGCATACAAAGATCAAATTGGCTGCCTCGGAGTCTTTTCGTCTGCAAACTGGCTACACCAAGATGCCTTTGATCGTTATATTACTCGTCAGAATTTGTTAGATGATCAACGAGTATACATTTATGTTGGGACGGAAGAAGCAGATGATACCGATAAGACCTTGATGGCTGGAAATATCAAACAAGCTTATTTGGACTCGTCATTGTCTTATTATAAGCATTTGATTGCTGGGGGTGTTGATTTGGAGAATCTTTATATCCATATTCAATCTGGTGCCGAGCACAATGAGGTTGCTTGGGCAGAGAATTTGCCAACCTGTCTGCGTTTTTTTGCTGAAAACTGGTAAGAAGTAAAGGAGAACTAATATGCATGTAGAATTTTTAAGTCATTGGTCAGGTCAACTTGGACGCGAAATGTATATGAACCGTTATGGTCATTCAGGTATTCCAATTGTAGTATTCCCATCTTCAGGAGGGACACATAATGAATATGCTGATTTTGGGATGATTGATGCCTGTCGTGGATCTATCGAAGCTGGAAAGGTACAATTCTTTACCGTTAGTTCCATCGATGCAGAGAGTTGGTTGGCTGAAGGAAAACCAGCTCACGATCGTGCCTTAGCACACCAAGCCTATGATCGTTACCTGATTGAAGAAGCGATTCCATTTATTAAGCATAAGACAGGATGGTTTGATGGAATGATGGCGACTGGATGTTCAATGGGAGCCTACCACGCGATTAACTTCTTCTTGCAACATCCAGATGTCTTTACAAAAGTGATTGCTCTGTCTGGTGTCTATGATGCACGTTTCTTCTTTGGTCATGATTACGGAGACGACCAAGCTGTCTACTATAATTCGCCAGCAGATTACATCTGGAATCAAAATGATGGTTGGTTTATTGATCGTTACCGTGCAGCAGATATTATTGTATGTACTGGTTTAGGTGACTGGGAGCAGGATGGACTTGCATCTTATTATTCATTGAAGGATGCTTTTAATGAAAAAGGGATTCCAGCTTGGTGTACCGAATGGGGACATGATGTTTCCCACGATTGGATTTGGTGGCGTAAGCAAATGCCTTATTTCTTAAATGAGATTGGTTTATAGGAGGGACTATGAATTTTTTAGTAATTTCACCTTATTATCCTGAAAACTTTCAACAATTCTGGGTTGAATTAGCTAATCGTGGTGTGAATGTTCTTGGAATTGGGCAAGAACCTTATGAGCAACTGGGTGAAAAACTCCAAAGTGCTTTAACCGAGTATTTTAGAGTAGACAACCTTGAGGATCTCAATGAAGTCAAACGTGCGGTAGCTTTTCTCTTTTATAAACATGGACCAATCGATCGAATTGAATCCCATAATGAATATTGGCTAGAACTGGATGCTGCATTGCGGGAGCAATTTAATATTTTCGGTGTTCGGCCTAAAGATCTTATAAAAACGAAGTTTAAATCTGAGATGAAGAAGCTCTTTCAAGATGCGAAGGTTCCTGTCGTTCCTGGAACTGTCGTTAGCTCACCAAGTCAAGTAGATAATGCGGTAGATCAACTTGGCTTACCACTTATTGCGAAACCCGACAATGGGGTCGGCGCGGCGGCAACCTTCAAGTTAGAGAACCTTGCCGATGTGGACCAATTTAAAGCGGAATATCCAGAAGGCGTTGAATATTTCCTAGAGCAATTCATCGATACAGGTGAAATTTGTACCTATGATGGATTTGTCGATGCGAATGGAAATATTGTATTTGAAACGACTTTCGATTACGCTCACTCACCATTGGATTTGGTTTTGTATAAGATGGATAATTCTTATTATATTCAAAAAGAAATTCCTAAAAAATTGAGAAAATATGGGCGTGAAATCGTGAAGCTTTTCGGAATGAAGGAGCGGTTCTTCCATATTGAATTCTTTAAGAAGGATGGGGACTTTATTGCTTTAGAATATAATAACCGTCCTGCGGGTGGGTTCACCATCGACCTATACAATTTCGCGCATTCCCGTGATTTGTACAAGGAGTATGCAGCGGCAGTCTTGGGTGAAACGATTGAACAACCGACGGCTGCAGCTCTCTACGGATTAGCTACCTCGCGTCGCTTCTCTAAGAACTATACCTACTCAGAGGAAGATTTATTCCGTAAATATGAAGGGAAGGTTAAGGCAGTATTTTTAATGCCGACTGCATTTGCTGAGTTGCAGGGAGACATTCTCTATATGCTTACAACGCCTGATGAAAGTGAGATGAAGCAGATGATTGCTGATTTCTCTCGTCTTAGCGAGGGGTAAGAAAAAAAGAAGCACCAGATTATGGTTGCTTCTTTTGTGTTTTAGGATTCTTCTCGCCATTTTAGGACAGTAATAACAGCGAAATAAAGGGAAAGGATGCAGGGTAGGAGGGCGAATAAGTAAAAGCGATTCTGCTGAGTTTCTACACTGGCTTTGCTGAGGTAGTTTGATTTTTCAACTTTGACTAATTCCTTGATGTCGTTTTGATAAAATGCTTGAACGCCTGCTGAATAGTCCTTGATATAGTCATAGCGCTGTTTGCTTCGTTTACTTGGGTAAATAAAACGTGCTTTGATTTTTTGAGGGGACTTAGAAAGTTGGCCGGATTCGGTAGCCGTACTCAGTTGTTTAATCAATTGTCCATCGTTTTTCACTTCTAAACCAATCCAATGTCCATCCTTGTCGTATTGAATCATATAGACGGAAGAACCTCCTTGTACATGTAAAGCAGGTTCAGGGTGAATAGCATAGACATCAACGTTTAGTACGCGCCCATTAGCTAAGTCACTAGAAGATACCTCCCTAGTAAAGTCAGAAGTGGCTGTACCGCTTAAACTAGCAAAAGCGAAAACACCAATGGCAACAAGAGCAAAAAGAATGGCTGAGGCCAGGCTTTGTTTGAATGATAAATGATCCAGTTTCCAGTTCATTTCAATCTCCTTTTTATTTACTGATTTAAGTATAGCAAAAAACATAAGGGAAAGATAGGACATTTTCAAACAGAAATAGTCAGACAATTGTTAGAAATGGTGCGCAAGATTGTGAAGTAAATTCACAAAATCCTTTAAAAATCAAACTAGTATCAAGCTTTTAGACATTTTTTTAAGTTTGTGAAAAAATAATGCAAAACCTTTGACAGTGCTTACAAAAAGTTTTAAAATAAAATAGTATGGTTATAGTTAGGAAAACGTTTTCGTTATAACTATTGCCAATATTGTACTATTAGAAAGGCTATATTCATGGCAACATTAGACAAAGATCTATTATTGACAATGTTCCGTAAGATGGAAGAAATCCGTCGTATGGACTTAAAGATCGCCCAGTTGGTTAAAAAAGGAAAAGTTCCTGGTATGACTCACTTCTCAGTCGGAGAAGAAGCAGCGAACGTTGGAGCAATGCTTGCGCTTAATCCAGATGACCTTATCACTTCAAACCACCGTGGACACGGTCAAGCCATTGCTAAAGGGATCAACCTTAATGAGATGATGGCTGAAATTCTTGGTAAATACACAGGTACTTGTAAAGGTAAAGGTGGATCTATGCACATCGCCGACCTTGATGCAGGGAACTTGGGTGCCAATGGTATCGTTGGTGGTGGTATGGGTATTGCAGTTGGTGCGGCCCTTTCACAACAAATGTTAAACACAGGTAAAGTTGTTGTATGTTTCTTCGGTGATGGAGCAACTAACGAAGGAGTCTTCCACGAAGCGGTTAACATGGCTTCTATTTGGAACCTCCCAGTTATTTTCTACTGCATCAACAATGGTTATGGTATCTCTGCTGATATTAAGAAAATGACAAATGTAGAGCACATTCATGAACGTTCAGCAGCCTATGGTATCCCAGGAATGTTTGTTGAAGACGGTAACAATGTTATCGATGTCTATGAAGGATTCCAAAAAGCTGTAGAACATGCACGCTCTGGTAAGGGACCTGTTTTATTTGAAGCAGTGACTTACCGTTGGTTGGGGCACTCATCTTCTGACCCAGGTAAATACCGTACACGTGAAGAAGTTGAAGAATGGAAGAAAAAAGATCCAATCGAAAACCTTCGTAAATACTTAGTTGAAAATGGAATTGCAACTGAGGAAGAATTAGAAGCTATTCAAGCACAGGTCAAGGACGAAGTTGAAGCTTCAGTTAAATTTGCTGAAGAAAGTCCAGAACCACCACTTGAATCTGCTTTTGAAGATGTCTTCGCTGACTAAGAATAGAGATTACGAGAGGAATATTTTTAATGGAAACTAAATTAATGTCTTTCCGCGACACCATTATTGAAGCAATGAGCGAAGAAATGCGTCGCGATCCTAATGTGTTACTTATGGGTGAAGATGTCGGAATCTTCGGAGGAGACTTTGGTACATCTGTAGGTATGTTGGAAGAATTCGGTCCTGAACGTGTTCGTGACTGTCCGATTTCTGAAGCTGCGATTTCAGGTGCTGCAGCTGGAGCAGCCATGACTGGTTTGCGTCCAATCGTGGACATGACCTTCATGGACTTCTCAGTGATTGCCATGGATGCGATTGTAAACCAAGCAGCCAAAACACGCTATATGTTCGGTGGTAAAGGTTCTGTACCAATGGTTATTCGTATGGCTGCTGGTAACGGAGTTGGTTCAGCAGCGCAACACTCACAATCATTAGAGTCTTGGTTCACTCACATTCCTGGATTGATTGTAGTTGCGCCTGGTACACAAGCTGACTACAAAGGTCTTTTGAAATCAGCTATCCGTAACAATAACCCTGTTATTTTCTTGGAATACAAATCTGAATTTAACCAAAAGGGTGAGGTTCCAGTGGATCCAGATTTCACATTGCCACTTGGTGTCGGTGAAATCAAAAAAGAAGGTACAGATGTAACGGTCGTTACTTATGGTAAAATGCTTCGCCGTGTTATGCAAGCTGCTGAAGAATTAGCTGCTGAAGGCATCTCTGTTGAAGTAGTGGACCCACGTACTTTGGTGCCGCTTGACAAAGATATCATCATTAACTCAGTTAAAAAGACTGGTAAAGTAGTCTTGGTTAACGATGCACACAAAACTAGCGGATTTATCGGTGAACTTTCAGCAATTATTTCTGAGTCTGAAGCATTTGATTACTTGGATGCACCAATTCGTCGTTGTGCAGGTGAAGACGTACCAATGCCGTACGCTGCTAACCTTGAAAACGCAATGATTCCAACTGTTGAATCCATCAAAGATGCTATCCGTAAAACTGTAAACAAAGGATAGGAGTTGTCATGGCATTAGATAAGTTAAGAGCGACTCCAGCTGCTCGTAAACTAGCAGACGACCTAGGGATTGATCTCTCTAGTGTCGCTGGTAGTGGAGCGAATGGACGCATTCACAAAGAAGATGTAGAAAATCATAAGGTGACCTATACAGTGAAAATTTCCCCATTGGCCAAAAAGATGGCAGAAGACCTTGGTTTGGATCTTACTGGAGTTACGGGATCAGGAGCTAAGGGCAAAATTAAGAAACGTGATATCCTAGCATTGCTTGAAGCACAATCAGCTGCAGCACCAGTCGCAGAAGCATCTTCTTCTTCAAGTGCTCCAGAAGTTGAAGAAGACACAAGTGTTGAGAAAATCCCTATGTCACCAATGCGTAAGGTAATCTCTCAACGTATGGTTGAATCCTATCTGAAAGCACCAGTATTTGCACTGAATTACGAAGTCGATATGACCAACTTAATTGCCCTTCGTAAGCAAATTTTGGATCCAATTATGGAGAAAACTGGTAACAAAGTTACGTTCACCGACTTGATTGGTATGGCTGTTGTTAAAAACTTAATGAAACCACAACACAAATTTATCAACTCAAGTCTTAACCCAGAAGGAACTGAAATCACTGTTCATAACTACGTGAACCTTGGTATCGCTGTAGGTTTGGATGAAGGTCTCTTGGTACCAGTTGTAAAAGGGGCTGATCAAATGAGCTTGTCTGAATTCGTGAACGAATCAAAAGCCTTGATTAAAGCTACGCAGGCTGGTAAATTGAAACCAGACCAAATGCAAGGCTCAACCTTCTCAATCTCTAACCTTGGTATGTTCGGTATTGATTCCTTCAACCCAATCATTAACCAACCAAACTCAGCCATCTTGGGTGTCGCAGCGACTCACCAAAAAGCGGTTGTGGTTGATGGAGAAGTGAAAATCCGTCCAATTATGAAATTAACCTTGACCATCGACCACCGTGTAGTAGATGGTATGAATGGTGCTAAATTCATGGTGGATTTGAAACATACTTTGGAAAATCCAATGGAATTGTTAATCTGATTTAAGACGAAAGACGAAAAGGAGTAAAAATGGCAACAGAAGTTATTATGCCTAAAGCCGGTGTCGACATGACCGAAGGTCAAATCGTACAGTGGAATAAAAAAGTTGGAGAATTTGTTAAAGAAGGAGAAATTCTTCTTGAAATCATGACAGATAAAGTCAGCATGGAACTTGAAGCTGAAGAAGATGGTTACCTTATTGCTATTCTTAAAGGTGATGGGGAAACAGTTCCTGTAACAGAAGTTATTGGTTACCTTGGAGCTGAAGGTGAAACTGTTGATACAGCAGCGTCTGCAGCACCTGCTGAGGTTGTTGCAGCAGATGGTCAATCTGTGTCTGCACCAGCAGCGCCAGCTCCAGAAGCTGTAGCAGAAGCTGCGGCTAACAAAGCACCTCTTGCTGATGACGAATACGATATTGTTGTTGTCGGTGGTGGACCTGCTGGTTACTATTCAGCTATTCGTGGAGCTCAATTGGGTGGTAAGATTGCGATCATCGAAAAAGATGAATTCGGTGGAACCTGCTTGAACCGTGGATGTATCCCTACTAAAACGTACCTCAAGAATGCTGAAATTCTTGATGATTTGAAAGTGGCTGCTGGACGTGGTATCAACCTCGAGTCTCTTAACTACCAAATCGATATGGATAAAGCAGTTGACTTCAAGAACACTGTTGTTAAAACTCTTACAGGCGGTGTTCGCGGTCTCTTGAAAGCTAACAAAGTTGAAGTGATCAATGGATTTGGTAAAGTAAACCCAGATAAGACTGTTGAAGTTGACGGACGTGTTCTTAAAGCACGCAATGTGATCTTGGCTACTGGGTCTAAAGTATCACGTATCAATATCCCAGGTATCGACTCTAAATTAGTCATGACTTCAGACGATATTCTTGACATGCGTGAAGTACCAAAATCACTTGCTGTTATCGGTGGTGGTGTAGTTGGTGTCGAACTTGGACTTGTCTTCGCTTCATATGGAACAGATGTCACTGTTATTGAAATGGCAGACCGTATTGTTCCAGCTATGGACCGTGAAGTATCTACTGAATTGGAACGTATTCTTAGCAAGAAACATGGTATGACCTTCATGACATCTACTTCATTGCAAGAAATCGTTGAAAACGGAGACCAATTAACTCTTAAATTGGCTGACGGTAAAGAAGTTGTTGCAGAAAAAGCTCTTCTTTCAATCGGACGTGTTCCTCAATTAGCTGGACTTGAAGACCTTAACCTTGATCTTGATCGTGGTCGCATCAAAGTGAATGAGTATCAAGAAACTTCAATTCCAGGAATCTATGCTCCAGGTGATGTAAACGGAAGCAAGATGTTGGCGCACGCTGCATACCGTATGGGTGAAGTAGCAGCTGAAAACGCTCTTCGTGGTAATACACGTAAAGTTCACCTTGATGATACTCCAGCAGCTGTATACACTCACCCAGAAGTAGCCATGGTTGGTTTGACTGAAGAACAAGCTCGTGAACAATATGGACATGTACTTGTAGGTAAAAACAGCTTTACTGGTAACGGTCGTGCGATCGCTTCAAACGCGGCAGAAGGATTCGTTAAAGTTATTGCTGATCCTAAATACCATGAAATCCTTGGTGTTCACATCATTGGTCCAGCAGCTGCTGAAATTATCAATGAAGCAGCGACTATCATGGAAATGGAATTGACTGTTGATGAAGTAGCACAATCTATCCACGGTCACCCAACCTTCTCAGAAGTGTTCTATGAAGCTGTAATGGACACAATTGGTGAAGCAATCCATAACCCACCAAAACGTAAATAATAGAAAGAGACTTCGGTCTCTTTTTTACTTTAAGGTGTAATAACATAAATATCATTATGTAAACAACCAGTGGGAAACACATCATCATACGCAAGACTGAATCCAAAAACCACAAAGCATACACTAACTCCTATAACTTTGAGACTTTATGGAGCTACTATCACTAGTTAATGCTAAATAGTATACATCAACACATGTTTTTGGTAAAATATAGATAACGTTTCCAAACGTAGAATGTTATAGGAGTCTTTTATGAAATACATTATTAACGATAGCAATGAAACAGCTTATAATATTGCGCTAGAAGAATTTGCATTTAAAAAAATGCTTGATGAAGATATGATTTTCCTTCTTTGGATCAACAAGCCATCTATTATCGTTGGACGTCACCAAAATACCATTGAGGAAATTAACCGCGACTTTGTTCGTGAAAATGGGATTGAAGTCGTTCGTCGTATCTCAGGTGGTGGTGCGGTTTATCATGACTACAATAACCTTAACTACACCATCATCTCAAAAGAAAATGAAGACCGTGCTTTTGACTTCAAGAGTTTCTCAGTACCTGTTATTAAAACATTAGAAGAACTTGGTGTAAAAGCAGAATTTACCGGACGTAACGACCTTGAAATCGATGGCAAAAAGATCTGCGGAAATGCTCAAGCCTACATTAACGGACGCATCATGCACCATGGTTGTCTCCTGTTCGACGTGGACCTGTCTGTCTTAGCAAAAGCGCTCAAGGTTTCGAAAGATAAAATCGAATCCAAAGGTGTCAAATCCGTTCGAGCTCGTGTGACAAACATCGTCGACGAGTTACCAGAAAAAATTACTGTTGAAGAATTTAAAAACCTTCTTCTGGAGTACATGAAACGCGAATACCCAGAAATGACTGAGTATAAGCTAACTGAAGAAGATATCGCTGAAATCAATAAAGCAAAAGAAGAAAAATTCGGTAACTGGGATTGGAACTACGGTAAATCTCCAGAGTACAATATCGAACGTAAGACAAAATTCCCTTCTGGTAAGGTTGAAATCTATGCCAACGTTGTGGATTCAAAAATTCAAGATATCAAAATCTACGGTGACTTCTTCGGTATCGAGGATGTTGCCGCAGTAGAAGATGCCCTTCGTGGCCTTCCATACGAACGCGAGGACGTCTTAAAAGCTCTAGAGAGCATCAACCTTGGACGTTACTTCGCTGGAATCACCGCAGCTGAAATTGCAGAAGCTGTAGTCGAATAAAATAAAATAAAATACCTTGATCAAGCAACACTCTTGACCAAGGTATTTTTCGTTCTATTTTTGCTATAATAGAAGTTATGGAAAACCTAATTTTTAACCCCTACATCGCCCACCACAAGCCGTCGAACAAAGATGAATGCCCCTTCTGTAAAAAAGACAACTTAGGCACCATGCTTGATTCTGACGACGATATCCTCTGGCTAGAAAATAAATACCCCACCATTGAAAATAGCTACCAAACGCTCATCATAGAAAGTGACCAGCACCTTGGTGACGTCAGCACCTACGACAAGTCGCACCTTACAAAGCTATTCCATTACGCCATCCAAAAATGGCAAGAATTAGAGCAAGATCCGCGCTTTGAGTCCGTCATCTTCTTCAAAAATTTCGGCCCCATGTCTGGTGGCAGTCTCCGTCACCCTCATATGCAGATCGTCGGTCTCACCAACATCAATGCCTATGAGAAAATAGATGCCAGCCACTTCCAAGGGCTCACCGTCCTAGAAGATAATCAGCACGGAGCAGAAGTCAACCTCTCGCTGGACCCCATCACAGGCTACACCGAGTTCAACATTATCAGTAGCTCCATCGACCACCTGGCCCAGCAAACACAAGAAGCAACCGATTACGTGTTAAATCATTATTTCGGTGGCCGCTGCAATTCCTATAATCTATTTTTCTATTCCTTAGGGGAAAAATTCGTATGTAAGGTCTTGCCACGATTTATTACCTCCCCGTATTTCCTAGGCTACCTCATCCCACAAAGAAATAACCTAGATCGATTGGAAGAAATAAAAAGTGAGTTCCTCGTGTTACATAATAAAAACTATGTTGACTAAACGCACCATCGTTAAAATGGAATAAATCCTGTCCACCAAGAAGCCCAAACCTGTTTGCTCTGGGCTTCTTTTTCATATATCATCTATGTTTTCGAAATAAATGGTATCCATCTTAGCGCCTCGAGATGATACTGTCAAAGCACGTATACTCAAATTCAGTGGTAAACCTACCTTATCTGATTTCAATGGAATTCTCGGACAAAATGAAAGAATAGTCAATGACACAAATGGGTTTAACTCTTGCTAGGGTGATTCTAGAACTAGGTATAATGGACATGATGTTAGCTTACAGTCGATCTAGAGCATTTTTTTGCTCATCATTAACGATATGAGTATATAAGTCCGTAACTTGTGTGGAAGCATGTCCCAATTGATGAGATACTAAAACTTGGGATTTGGTTGCATCATAAAGTCTAGTAGCAAGTGTATGGCGAAGTTTATGGGGTGTCACACGCACTTTGAAGTCCTCCGAGTACTTAGCAACCATCTTCTCAACGCTGGAAGCATCGATACGGTTTGGAATGCCTTTATAAAGGCTTAAAAAGAGAGCAGTGTCTTTCTTTTCTGTTTTATACCGTGTCTCTCTGATCGATAAGTAAGATTCTAGATAGGGCTTTGCGAACCCAGCTACGTTGACGGAATCACGTTTCCCACCCTTTCGAACGACTTCGATAACCATGGTCTTGAGGTTTAAGTCCTTGAGGTCTAGGTTGACCGCTTCAGATAAACGAACACCAGAGGCAAGAAGAAGTGCCACAATCGCCAAGTCTCTTTCTTTGTTTTTCTCAAAAGAGGAGAGAGCACGATTAGACAACTTCTTAGGATATTCATGCTCAATATGAACTAAGAAACCTTCTGTTTCGTCTCCTAGGAAGAGTTTTTGCTTGATGTTCTCTGCTCGGGCTGCCAGGGTCTCTTTTTTCTTTTTAGTAGCAACCTTTTTCATGACATTACGGTAAAAATAGGGCTCACCTTGTTCGTTTTCAACCTCCTCGGTCAAGTATTTATAAAGAGAGGATAGTGCAGACAATGTCCGGTTAATAGTTGTTTGAGAGACACCATTTTGAGTCGTATTGGCATTCAGGAGCGGACGTTCACGCAAATAGAGGATGAAGGATTCCATATCTTTTTTCGTTAGATGTTCCAAGGTCTCTAAAGGAATATCAGCAATTTTTTCAGCATCCGTAATGCCCGCATCCATCATCCATGTGAAAAAACGATTGTATTCTTTGAGATACTCGTATAAGGTCGTAAAGGAATATGGTACGGCAAGTTTGGATTGATAATACTCTAAGACGTACCAAGGCATGAGAGGTTTCAATTCCTCAATGCGTTCTAATAGTTTTTCGCGTTTCATGTAATTTTCTCCAGATTTATCTATAAGAGTAGTATATCATAGACTTATATATTTTTCAAGAAAATTATAGTTTTTCGGAAAGATGTTATAGGCACTACTGGAGAATCTTTTTATATCTGGCTTTATTCGACATGCTTTTTAAGGCTTATGAATAAGCTTTGCCTTGTTCAAATACTTGTCAGCTTTCCTCCTCGTAACCATCATATAGATTATTACTCACTGTTTAATTTCTTTAAACTGAATCGTTGGATATTTGATTCCTATGATGTAAGTTTTTTAGATGAACCCGTATTATATATTCTAAGTATCGATTCTTATGGTTTAGATTGATATCAATCCATGTAACTATTTTTCAGTTTGCTCATCGATTTACTGAGACCTTTCAAAATTCCATTTATGGAGATAATGTCTTGCATGTCCCTAAATCTATAGATCCATGATAAAAAAGAGCTTTGCTATTTAACATTTATTGATTTCTATGGCTCATCCTTGAAATAAATGTTTGTTACAAGGACTCTGTTGTAATATGAAAAATCAGTTGTTTTTTAGAATCTCTCATTTCTGACTAATAGTATTTAAAAAAATAAAAATGTTACATAATTTATACTATGTAACATTTTCTTCTTCATTCTATTATGATCTGTTTTGAAACTATTATTTACGTTTCTTCTTAGCTTTTTTCATTTTGTTAGCCATTCGTTTCATGGCTTGTTTAGTAGCAAATTCACCAATTTTACCCTTGATACCGCCACCAAACATCTGGCTCATATCTGGCATACCACCGCCTGCTAAAGCCGACATATCGGGCATTCCTGCTCCTCCCATCATGCCTTCTAATGCTGACATGTCCATGCCGTCCATGTTTGGCATATTTTTTGGCATACGGCTTGGATCCATGCCCATCTGGCGCATCATCTTATTCATGTCACCAGACATAACGCCTTGCATGAGTTGTTTAGCCTGGTTGAAATCTTTAATGAATTTGTTGACTTCTACAAAGCTATTTCCTGAACCTGCTGCAATCCGGCGACGACGACTTGGGTTGAGCAAATCTGGATTCTCACGTTCTTCTGGTGTCATAGAGGATACAATGGCACGTTTCCGTGCGATTTCACGTTCATCTACTTTGACATTCTGAAGGGCTGGGTTATTGGCCATCCCTGGAATCATCTTGAGGAGATCTTCCATTGGTCCCATATTTTGAACCTGGTCCAACTGTTCGATGAAATCGTTGAAATCGAAGGTGTTTTCACGCATTTTTTCTGCAATTTCAAGGGACTTTTTCTCATCATATTCAGCGGATGCTTTTTCAATTAAGGTTAAGAGGTCTCCCATCCCCAAGATACGGCTAGCCATACGGTCTGGGTGGAAGGTTTCAATATCGGTGATTTTTTCACCAGTACCCGTGAATTTGATGGGTTTACCTGTAATTTGACGGACAGAAAGAGCCGCACCACCACGGGTATCCCCATCGATTTTAGTCAAGATGACACCAGTTACTTCGAGTTGCTCGTTAAACTCGCGTGCAACGTTTGCTGCTTCCTGACCGATCATAGCGTCGACAACCAGGAGAATCTCGTTTGGCTGTGCCAAAGCCTTGACATCACGGAGTTCCTGCATCAAAGCTTCATCGATTTGCAACCGTCCGGCTGTATCGATGATCACGTAATCATGATGGTTGGCACGGGCTTGTTCTAGACCTTGACGTACGATTTCAACCGCCGGAACTTGAGTTCCTAAATCGAAAACAGGTACATCAATTTGGTTTCCTAGTGTTTTTAATTGGTCTATGGCCGCGGGACGGTAGATATCTGCCGCAATAAACATTGGGCGGGCTTTTTCTTCCTTCTTCAATTTGTTGGCTAACTTCCCAGCAA
>Cebus_capucinus_imitator_PRJNA485217_SSR118__coassemble_495_pt1 | contig 14379 bp, 13 predicted proteins | sample Cebus_capucinus_imitator_PRJNA485217_SSR118__metabat2_low_PE_001 | metagenome-assembled genome bin Cebus_capucinus_imitator_PRJNA485217_SSR118
TGCTTTTAATTTATTCGGTCAGATGGTGTTTACGTTTGTAACGCCTTTGTTAGAATGGGTTTTCAATTTATTTGGTTTATCCATTATGGCAGCGGTGCAATCAGCAACGCTAGAAGGGAATCAGGCCTGGTCGCTTCTCATTTATGCCGCCTTTGTGGCGCCTGTTTTTGAAGAAGTGGCCTTTCGTGGGGCGATTCTTTCTAGCTTTAGACCGAAAGGGAAAATTTATGCGATTGTTCTTTCCAGCCTCTTGTTTGGGATTTTCCATGCCAATATCCCCCAAGCTCTTTTTGCCACTTGTATTGGGTTGGTCTTTGCATATGTGACCATTGAGTACGCCATTGGCTGGGCCATTTTCCTTCACATCTTTAATAACTTTTTCTTGGGAACTGTGACGGGGTACATCGAACAGTTCTTGGGCTTACCCGAATCGACCTTGTCTGCGGTCTTAGTGTTCGGTGGTGGCATCACAGCCATCATCACCTTTATCCTTAAGAGGAAGGAATTTATTACGTATATTAAGGAAAACAAACCAGAAAAAGGAGCCTTCAAGCAAACATTTACATCTATCCCATTTTGGATTTTTCTCCTTCTGTGTCTCATTTTAGCTTGGCAATATGTCATGCCAATTGGTATGTAATCAAAAACACTGACTTGGTCTTACAGGTCAGTGTTTTTATTTAACTCAGTTTGTTGAGGCGTTTGGTGAGTTTGCGATTTTCTTTTTCTAGTTGACGGACTTGTTTTTGAAGGCGGTCAACTTGGCCTTCCAAGCGCCGGATTTTGGCATCCGGACTGATGCGTCCGCGGTTGTCTTCTAAACCAGCGTCTCCGCTTTCCTCGTATTTTTGAATCCAAGTGTAGACTTGGTGGTAGGAGACCTTGTATGTTTCTGCTGCCTCTTTATAGTTGCGGTTGTTGGCCAAGGTGTAGAGAACGATTTCTTTTCGTTCCTCAATGGTTGTCTTCCGTCCCTTGCTGAGAGGGGAGAGGGAGTGGCGCTGATCCAGTCCGATTCCTTCTTCATATTTTTTGATCCAAGAGCGAAGGACTTCACGGTTGGAGATCTTATAGGCTTTGGTTGCCTGTTTGAGATTCATTTTGCCAGAGAGAACCGCTTGAACGGCTTCTTCTTTAAATTCTTTACTATAATTTCGCCGAATGCGATGAGGGTTTAAACCGTCTTCGCCGAAATCTTTGTATTTACGAACCCAATCTTCGACTGTTGATTCGGTCACGCCGAGTTCTTGTGATGCATAAGTGATAGATGTTTCTTTATCAATAATGGCTTTTACAATCCGAATTTTATCATCGGCTGAAATACGGTTTGGCATGATTGTTTCTCCTTTTCTAGTAAATTTTTTGAATCCATTTTTAAATCAAATTCCATTATAAAGAACAAAGCTTAAAGAAATCTAATACTTATCTATGAAATGGATTGCTTGCATAAAGTGAAGCACACAAGTTCTTTGGTCTACAAAATTGTATCGGATAGTAGAAAACTTGTGAAAGATTCACCTTATTTCATATATAAATTTATCACTTGTTGGCCCGCTTTTCAAGTATTTAACATGGAAATTTATATTACAATTTGATGAAATAGATATTTGAGGAAACCTTTGCCTACTAGGCTTTGCATGGATATTATAGGTAAAATTTTTTTCAAAAAGAACTTGACTGGTTAATTAAAAAGTTATATACTGAACAAGGAAATAAACTGGTTAATTAAAAAGGAGGGAAAGATGAGTTTAAAAAGATTCATACGTTTTTTACTAGTTCTTCCATTGATTTTCCTAATCAGCGCTTGTGGGCAAAACACACAAGCCAGTCGAGCAGAAGGGAAAGGATTGAAGATTGTAACGTCCTTCTATCCCATATACTCCCTGGTCAAGGAAATTTCAGGTTCTCATAATGAGGTTCGTATGATTCAATCTGGAGCCGGCATTCATGAATTTGAACCGTCTGCAGCAGATGTTGCAGCCATTTACGATGCGGACGTCTTTGTGTACCACTCTCGGACCTTAGAGTCCTGGGCGGGAAAACTAGATCCGCAGGCCCAATCGTCTAAGGTCAAAGTCATTGAGGCTTCCGAAGGAATGCAGTTAGATCGGGTCGAGGGTCTGGAAGATGTGGAGGAGAAGGATGGCCTTGATGCCAAAACCTTGTATGATCCCCATACTTGGTTGGACCCGCTAAAAGTGAGCGAGGAAGCGTCCATCATTGAAGAGCAACTTTCTGACTTGGACCCTCAACATGCCGAAGACTATCACGCGAACGCGGAGCGATTGAGGTCAGAGATGGACCGGTTGGTGGACCACTATAAGCCTCTCTTTGAAAAGGCAAGGATGAAGACATTTGTAACCCAGCATACGGCTTTTGCTTATTTGGCTAAGCGGTTTGGCTTGACGCAGTTGGGGATTGCTGGGATTTCTCCTGAACAGGAGCCATCTCCAAGGCAGATGATTGAGATTCAGAACTTTTTGAAGGAGAATGGGGTTGGCACGATTTTCGTTGAAAAGCAGACGTCATCCAAGGTGGCAGAAAGTGTGATCGCGTCGACTGGGGCCAAGATTCAGGTTCTAGATCCCTTGGAGGCGGATCCGGATAATGGCTTGTCCTATGTGGACAATCTCAAGCAAAATTTGGAAATATTGAGTGAATATGTAAAGTGAGGTCGTATGAAAAAGAAGCAATTGATAACAGCAGGTATTGTGGTCGTGTCTTTGTCCGTCTGCGGATTGGCTTTGAGCAAGATGCGTGTCAAGGAGGCACCACAGGCAAACAAGGTGGCCTACATCGATAAAAAGGACCATCAGGCTAAGAAGAATAGGGAGGAAACACCGGACGAAGTGTCTGCTCGTGAAGGGATTAACGCCGAGCAGATTGTGGTTAAGATTACTGACAAGGGTTATGTGACCTCGCATGGGGACCATTATCATTACTATAATGGAAAGGTGCCATACGATGCCATTATTTCTGAGGAACTCTTGATGAAGGATCCCAACTATCGCTTGGATCAAAGTCATATTGTCAACGAGGTTAAGGGTGGTTACATTATCAAGGTCGATGGCAAGTATTACCTCTACCTAAAAGAAAATGCAGATCGTTCCAACCTTCGGACAAAAGAAGAAGTAGCCCGACAAAAGGATATTCACGGCCCAGCTGAGAACAGTGGAAAATCCGGTCACGGGCATAGTGGAAAAGCTGGTAGAGGTGCCAGTGGTGGCAATAGCTCAGATGCTGGCGGTGGCCTGCAACGCAACCACCGTAACAAGTCTGGACGGTACACGACGGATGATGGCTATGTCTTTAATCCGACCGACGTCATTGAAGATACAGGGGATGGCTTTATCGTGCCCCACCATGACCATTTCCACTTTATTCCCAAGGCGGACTTGTCGCCAGGAGAACTTGCAGCAGCGCAAGACTACTGGAATCGTAAGAGTGGAAAGGCTGGGGCTGCAGCACCTGCCAGCCCACAAGCGAATGCTGGTGGGGGCACCTATTCTGGCACAGCAACAGGACCGCGCTATGAGGCGCAACCGGCAGCACCTAGTCAACCAACTGCGCCAAGTCAACCGACGCAACCGACATTCACCTTACCACTGACGCCACCAAGTCATTCAAGTCATGGCACAGTCAGCCAACCGGCGCCGACACAACCAGCCAATCCGGCTGACAAAGCGGATGACTGGAAGAGCCTCTTAAAAGAACTCTATGCCCAACCGTTGAGCAAGCGGCATGTGGAATCAGATGGCTTGGTCTTTGATCCAGCTACCATTGTGCGCCGGACTGCGAGTGGCGTTTCGGTCCCACACGGTGACCATTTCCATTACATCTTCTTTAAGGACATGTCGCCATTGGAAGAGAAGATCGCTCGGATGATTCCAATTGGTGGTCAAGCGGATGCAACCGACAGTCATCATCACGCTGCTGACAATCATGCAAACGGTGCTCTTCAACCGACACTTCCTTTGCATAAAGAACCTGAAGGGAAACTTCCAGAGCGACCAGAGAATAAGGAACGCGCTAAATTCTATGATGCAATGATGCGTTTGCATAAAGAAGTTGTAGATAAAGCAGACCGCAAAAATGGGCAAAATGAAATCTTGTCTCTCATGGAAAGCCTGCACAAGGATCAGCTGGACTACGCTGATTTGTGGAAGGCCCTTCTTCCTCTCGAAAGTAAGCTCCTTCATCCTGAACGTCAAGGTAAGAAAAACAGCGAAATTGCCTATACCAAAGAGGAAGTAGAACTGGCTAAACTAGCTGGTCATTACACCACCTCAGACGGATATGTGTTTGACCCAGCTGATATTGTGGAAGATTTGGGTGAGGGCTATGTAACGCCACATTTCACCCACAGCCACTACATTCCGAAAGAAGACCTACCTACCAACGAATACAAGCGTGCAGCTGCTTACCTCAAGGAACATCCTTTGGCTCAGCCTGCTGACAACGAGGAGGTCAAACCTACTCAACCAAGCCAGCCTTCCAATGGGAGTGACGCGACTGCAACAAAAGAGCGTGCCGTCGATATCTACCGTCGTGTGGCCCCCGCTAAAATCGTGCCAGCTGAGAAAATGCCACAAAATACCGCCTATGCCGTCGAAGAGCACGAGGGTCTCATTGTCATTCCGCATCACGATCACTACCACAATGTTAAACTAGACTACTATGATAGTGGGCTCTATCCGCTTCCTGAAGGTTACAGCATGGAAGACTTTCTCGCGACCCTCAAGTACTACATCCAGCATCCTGAGGACCGTCCGACGTCCGATGATGGTTGGGGTAATGCCAGCGACCACGGCAAACACGATAAGGAGATTGTTCAACCCAAGCACGATGAGGAAGAAGAGGACAACAATTACTTTAATTCCCATGTTGGAGAAGAAGAGCCGGACACTCACGAGGACGAAGAAGACGACTTCGATACCGATTTGAAGGACAAAGCTACTGCTTACGGGATGTCTCTGGATGTCTTTAAGGGAAAACTCCTCAAGATTGCCTTGAAGTATGGAGTCGGCTTGGATAGTTTCCGCTATAACCCAGCAGATAAAACCGTTAGCCTAACAACAGCAGATGGTCAAGAAACAACTGTCGCTCTGACAGACTAAAGGTTCAAATCGTGTAAATCAGAAGCATAAAAAAGCCAAATGATGCATATCAAATAGGAATAGGGTCTTTGAGCCCCAGAAAGCCCCCGCGTGAATCCGCGGGGGCTTTCTGATGTTTGTTTGAACTCAAGTCCTTATGGCAACATGAAGAAGACGATTCCTAGATATTGTAGGACGGAGGCTGCCATAATAAAGAGATGCCAAATCATATGGAAGTAAGGTTTTTTCTGTGCATAGAAGACAGCTCCGATGGTATAGCAGAGTCCACCAGCTAACATAAGTCCCCAGAAAATGGGCGTGGTCTTTTGAAGGATGGCTGGAAGGATAAAGACAACCAACCAACCCATAAGTAGGTAGAGGGCCAAAGAGAATTTCTCGTTGATTTGTTTGGCAAAGATTTTATAGAGAATACCAAAGATGGTTGTTCCCCACTGCAGTAAGATAATGGCGTATCCGAGCCAACCGTTCACTAATGATAAAGCAACCGGTGTGTAGGAACCAGCGATGGCAATGTATATCATGGAATGGTCGATCATCCGCAAGACGTATTTATGAGTGGAGTTGTACTCCATAGAATGATAGATAGCGGATGAGAGAAACATCAAAAAAAGAGCAGTAACGAAAATGGACATGCCTACCGCTGCCTGGATGTTGTAGGCTTGGTAGGCGTGGATCGCTGTGACGGGTAAGAGGGCCAGCATGAGAGCGGCACCTACTGCATGGGTCACCGCATTGGCAACCTCTTCACCAAAAGATAGTTTGGCAGATAGTTTAGCTGTGTGAGACATGGGCTTCCTCCTGTTGAAATTGGTTGAGTAAGTGGCGGGTCTGGTAGTAGTGGGCGAGTGTGATGCTGGCAGCTTGGATGATTTCGGGTGCCTGGTTTTCCTCCTGGGCCATGGCATTGACAAAGTGGTTGTAGAGAACGGCAGGCTCCATCTGTAGGCCTTCAATGGCCTGCCAAATTTCTTGGATAGAAAAGACCGGTTTGAGGCTGGTGATGACGAGAAGTCTAGCGATATGCAAGGGCCCGTACTTTTTCTTGATTGGTTTCGGAATATAGCCCTGTTTGACATAGTTGTTGACCATAGAGGCTGTCAGGACGACTTGAGGCTCCTCAAATTGTTGGGAAATGACTTGGTTGACATAGACTAGGACTTGGTCCAAGTAGAGATCGATATTGGGTAATTGTTCCCAGTAGGGGAGGTCTTGTTTAATAAACGAAGTCATGTTATCCATTCCTTTATCTAGTTTCGATAACTAGATTATATAATGGTTAAGAACGTATGTCAAGGAATTGTAACTTAAAATCAATATTGTATACATATGAAAAACTAGTTTGAGTGGTATAATCATTCTATGAAACTTTTAATTCCATCCGCAAAAGATATGAATGAAGATACAGAAATTGTATCACCTGGTATTTATCCCAAAAATACGCAGACTATCATTGATTTGATGAAAGACATCCCCATGAAGGAGTTGTCAAGCTTTTATAAAATTTCTGAGAAGCGAGCGCAGAAGGAGGGCGTTCGTTGGAAGGCTATGATGCAGGCGAACGCTCATTTTTATCCTGCTCTGTATCTTTTTGATGGCTTGATGTATCGGAAAATCAAACGAAAGAACTTGAGCAGAAAAGAAGTGAAGTACTTGAAGGATCATCTCTTTATTACAACGGCTCTCTATGGAATCATTCCTTGTATGACGCCGATTGCGCCTCATCGTTTGGACTTCTTGAATCCTTTGAAAGTTGATGGGATGACCTTGAAGGCGATTTGGAAAGATTCCTACAATGATTTTGTTTTAGAGAATGAGGAAATTCTCTCTCTCCTTTCGACCGAATTTGAAGCTATTTTTGCGACGGCTATTCGCGAACGCTTTACTCGTGTCAAATTTATGGAGTTACATGGTGACCGTTACAAGATGCACTCAACCATTTCCAAAAAGGGTCGTGGTGCCCTGATTACAAAGATGATGGAAGAGGGAATTGAAGATATCGAATCTATCCGGAATCTTAGTTTTGATGGTTATGAATACCAGGCCAACCAATCGACTGAAAAAGAATTGGTCTTTGTAAAGAACATTCCAACGGAAAGCGAATAAAGCCCGAGTCCTCCCCTTTGGGAGGGCTTTTCTTATTTCTAAAGGTGTTTGAAGGTAGTTGATAGATGAGTGGCTGTTTAGTTATGGGCAAAAATCCTTGGTGTTTAAGTTTGTTTATATGCAAAAATATGCGACGATGTTTATTTTGTAGATATGCAATTTTTGATTAACTTTTAGATAATCTTATCATAAAAATACCTATTTATTTTAGGAGGCCTACCCTTTTCGAAGATGCATCCTTTTATTTGTCGAAGACATTGGAAAGTGAATGCAAATGGCGGCGGGGGGACATTGGAAGATCTTGCTTCAAAAATCTTGCTTGGTGGGACGCTTCTTATTGATGGGCAAAAGGTCTTGTCAGTAACCTGCTTTACGTGGTATCCTATCAGTAGGATGGAAAGGATGTAAACAAATGAAAGAGAAAAATTGGTTTAAGGATCATTTCACTGGTCTCTTGTTAACAGGAGCTTTGGCGCTTCTTGCTATGATTTTGGATTCCTTTTTCCCACTGATTGGAAGTGCCGTCTTTGCAATCTTATTGGGGATGCTGATTCGCAATAGCCTGGGGGTCAAGGAAGCATACCGACCAGGTGTGGCTTATAGTGGTAAGAAACTGTTACAGTACTCCATTATTGTTTTAGGATTCTCCATGTCCATACAAAATGTCAAGGATATTGGTTTGACCTCTTTGCCGCTTTCTCTTTCGACCATTAGTTTGGCTTTTCTTGTGGCGCTTGTGGTGGGGCGTCTTCTAGGTTTGTCTAGCAACCTGCGTATTTTGATCGGTTTTGGGACAGCGATTTGTGGAGGTTCAGCTATCGCAGCAGCCTCACCCATTCTAGAAGCAGAAAAAGAAGATGTGGCCTTATCTATCTCCACCATCTTTTTCTTCAATATTTTAGCAGTCTTTCTTTTTCCACCTCTAGGTCACCTTCTTCATATGAGTGATTGGAACTTTGGTCTCTGGGCGGGAACGGCCATTAACGACACCTCCTCGGTGGTTGCTGCAGCCTTCTCTTATAGTGAAGAAGCAGGAAACTTGGCAACGATTGTTAAGTTGACACGAGCTCTAATGATTATCCCCATCTGTTTGGGCTTGGCCATTTGGAAATATCGCACCAGCAAGGCTAAGGAGCAATCGCTCAGACAGATTTTCCCCACCTTTATTTTTTGGTTCTTACTTGCCTCTCTTGTGTCCAGCCTAGGACTAATGCCAGCTACCTGGATTCCGGTAAGCAAGAAAGTTTCTCAATTTCTAATGGCTATGGCCTTAGCAGGGATAGGCTTACAAGTGTCTCTCGCTGATTTTAAAAAAGCAGGACCCAAACCCTTTCTTACAGGAGCCTTGGCCTGGATTTCAATTGGTCTGGCTAGTCTCATCATACAAGGCGTGCTCAGATAAAAATGTAACGATTCTATTAAAAACGACTGCTGACAAAGAAATCAGCGGTCGTTTTTGTATATTTTATTTTGCTTGGATGGCTGCAAGAAGCGCATCTGCTTGTTTAGAGAGTTCGGCACGTTTTTCTTCATCTAAAACGAGGATCCCATCGCCCCAAGCTTCGGGATTAACGCCGGCACCAACAAATGGTTCTACTACATTCATGCGGATGAAAGGTAGGAGGTCACGATATTGCGCGAAGGCTTTTTCTGGCGAATTACCGTTTGCGATAGAAGAAACGGTGACTAGTTTTTCATTCAAGGCCGAAGGACCGCGTGGATCTGATAAGTCCATGGCGCGTGATAACCAGTCGAGAAGGTTTTTGACAACTCCAGGAATCGCCCAGTTGTAAACCGGTGAGAAAATCCAAATCGCGTCTGCGTCTAAAACCGCTTGTCGGGCTTTAGCTACTGCTGGAAGTACCGGTGTTTCAAGGTCTTGATTCATAAGAGGGACATCACGGTAATCGAGGTAAGAAACCTCTGCACGACCTTCAAGGGCTTTTTCTGCCATCTGGGCAAGTTGATGGTTGAAGGAACCCTGGCGAAGGGAACCGACGATAAATAATACGTTAGACATAGTCTGTCTCCATTTCTTCTTGTTGTACCTAAACATGTTACAACAAAAATCACTAGTGAGCAAGAAATTAGCTCAGGTCTTTGAATTTTTTTAAAATCTGACGTAGTTGACCTTGCTCCTCGGTGCTTAGGACGGACATGATGGATTGAATGGTTTCAATATGAAGGGGGAGAACCGTCTCCATTTTCTTGCGTCCTTTTTCGGTTAGACTAACCAGGAAGGAGCGGCGATCGGCAGGATCGCATTCCTTTTGGATATAACCGTCTCGGACCATGTTTTTGATAACTACGGTCATATTGCCTGAAGTAGCCAACATGCGGTCAATCAGATCCTGTATACGTAAGTCTCCCTTACTATAGAGGGTTTCTAGGACTGCAAATTGTGTGGGAGTCAAATCCATCTCTTTAAATGCTTGATTTTCGATGCTGCGGATAGTCCGTTCAGCCTTATGGAAGACGATGGCCGTAGAAAGGGCGCTATCGTGTTCTTTTATTAGTTTCTCGATTTTATTCATAGGCTTATTTTATCAATAAATAGTGATAAATACAAGAGGCGAAGCTCACTAGCAGAAATGTCCTATTCATGGTATAATGAGGTGTTTAAAAACTCTAGAAAAGGGACCACTATGAAACTTTCTGAACGTGTATTAAAAATGGAAGATTCGGTTACGCTTGCTGCGGCAGCAAAAGCCAAAGAGTTGGCAGCACAAGGAAAGGACATTCTTTCCTTGACGCTGGGAGAGCCGGATTTTGTGACGCCGAAAAACATCCAGGAGGCAGCCATTGCTGCCATTGAAAATGGGAAGGCTAGCTTCTACACTGTCGCATCAGGACTTCCGGAGCTGAAAGAGGCCATTTGTCACTATATCGAACGCTACTATGGTTATAGCATTACTCCCAAACATGTCACCGTCGCAGCTGGTGCCAAATATTCCATCTTTACTTTCTTTATGGCCTGTCTAGATCCGGGCGATGAGGTGATTATTCCGACCCCTTACTGGGTAAGTTACGGTGACCAAGTGAAATTGGCGGAAGGGAAGCCTGTATTCGTTGAAGGATTAGAAGAAAATGACTTTAAGGTGACGGTTGACCAATTGGAGCAGGTAAGATCTGAAAAAACCAAAGTCTTGGTACTCAATTCGCCGTCCAATCCGACAGGGATGATTTATACCGAAGAAGAGTTACGCGCCATTGGTGAATGGGCGGTAGCTCACGATATCTTGATTATGGCAGATGATATTTATGGGCGTTTGGTCTATAATGGCAACCAGTTTACGCCAATCACAAGCCTTAGCGAAGCCATTCGCAAACAAACGGTGATTATCAATGGTGTTTCTAAAACCTATGCCATGACCGGATGGCGGATTGGTTTTGCGGTGGGGGAACCAGAAATCATCGCGGCCATGAGTAAGATGGCTGCTCAAACCACTTCTAACCCGTCAACGGTGGCTCAATATGCAGCCATCGAAGCTTTGACAGGTCCACAGGAATCGATTGAAATCATGCGTCAGGCATTCGAGGAACGTCTGAATACCATCTATCCTCTTTTAAATAAGGTCCCTGGATTTACAGTTCGCAAACCTCAAGGTGCCTTCTACCTCTTTCCAAATGTAAAAGAAGCTATGGCTATGAAAGGTTACGATGACGTGACCGAATTTACAACAGCCATCCTGAATGAGGTTGGATTAGCACTTGTAACAGGTGCTGGATTTGGTGCCCCTGAAAATGTGCGTTTGTCTTATGCGACGGACTTGGATAGCTTGAAAGAAGCAATTGCCCGTTTACATACCTTTATGGAGAAGTAAGAAGTGCTAGAAGTAGTCAAAGAGACCAAGCTCTTGAGGCTGAGTCTCATGTCCATAACTACTTTAAACATGTAAATAAAATAAAAGAATAGAAAAGAGAATACCGTGTCAAGAAAACTGATTACAATTAACCAAGTAAAAGACTATGTTGGCCAAGAAGTAACCATTGGTGCTTGGGTTGCCAACAAATCTGGAAAAGGAAAAATTGCCTTTCTCCAACTTCGTGATGGTTCTGCCTTTTTCCAAGGGGTTGCCTTCAAGCCAAACTTCATCGAAAAATATGGAGAAGAAGTGGGCTTAGAGAAATTTGATTTGATCAAACACTTGTCTCAAGAAACTTCTGTCTATGTGACAGGGATTGTTAAGGAAGACGATCGTTCAAAATTTGGTTACGAATTGGATGTAACCGATGTGGAAGTTATCGGAGAGTCACAAGATTTCCCAATCACACCAAAAGAACATGGAACAGATTTCCTCATGGATAACCGTCACTTGTGGTTGCGTTCGCGCAAACAGGTTGCTATGATGCAAATCCGTAACGCACTCATTTATGCCAGCTATGAATTCTTTGATCAAAATGGCTTTATTAAATTTGATAGCCCTATTCTCTCAGGAAATGCTGCTGAGAATACAACCGAGCTATTTGAAACAGATTACTTTGGGTCACCTGCTTTCTTGAGTCAATCTGGTCAGCTTTATTTGGAAGCTGGTGCTATGGCTCTTGGTCGCGTCTATGACTTCGGACCTGTTTTCCGTGCAGAAAAATCAAAAACACGTCGCCACTTGACAGAATTCTGGATGATGGATGCGGAGTACCCATTTTTAAGTCATGATGAGTCTTTGGACTTGCAAGAAGCTTATGTCAAAGCCATGATTCAAGGTGTTTTGGATCGGGCGCCATTGGCTCTTGAAACCTTGGAACGCGATACAGACTTACTCAAAAAATATATTGCGGAACCATTTAAGCGTGTCTCTTATGATGATGCGGTAGCTCTTCTTCAAGAGCACCAAAATGACGAAGACGCTGAATATGATCCAATTGAAGTAGGGGATGACTTTGGTTCACCACATGAAACCTGGATTTCCAACTACTATGGGGTTCCAACCTTCATCGTAAACTACCCTGCAAGTTTTAAAGCCTTCTACATGAAACCTGTACCAGGGAATGAAGAGCGTGTTCTTTGTGCTGACCTCTTGGCTCCAGAAGGTTATGGAGAAATTATTGGTGGTTCTGAGCGTGAAGCAGACTATGATAAATTGATGGCTAAAATTAAAGAGGAAGGTCTCAACCCAGAAGATTACGCCTTCTATTTAGACCTTCGTAAATATGGATCTGTTCCACACTGTGGATTTGGTCTTGGATTAGAGCGGATGGTGACCTTCGTTGCTGGAACCAAACACATTCGTGAAGCTATTCCATTCCCACGTATGTTGCACCGTATCAAACCTTAAACGAGGGTTCATACACAACACAAAATGATTAAAAAATAGCTCGGAAACCTCGATAGTAGAGGGTTTCAGAGCTTTTTTTCTGTTGTTAGTGATAAAGTCGGGATTTTATTTGAAAAGTCTTACGCTTGTCTCCTTTTAGAGAAGAGGAGGATACGCCCGACTCTCCTTTGTGATATAATAAAGGAAAGAACTGGTCCTTGGACCAAGAGAAGGAGTTATACTATGTCAACAAAAGTACACACCAATCAAGCACCTGCTGCAATCGGACCTTACGTTCAAGGTCGTATTGTTGGAAACCTCTTATTTGCTTCTGGACAAGTTCCTTTGTCACCTGAAACCGGTGAGATTATTGGAACGACCATTCAAGAGCAAACCGAACAAGTATTGAAAAATGTTGAAGCGATTCTTGAAGCCGCGGGAACGGATTTTGATCATGTAGTTAAAACAACCTGCTTCCTTAGCGATATGAATGAATTTGTAGCCTTCAATGAAGTCTATGCGACAGCCTTTAAAGAAGACTATCCAGCTCGTTCAACCGTTGAAGTGGCACGGTTACCTAAGGACGTTAAAGTAGAAGTGGAAGTCATTGCGGAACTTCCGTAAGCATCCTATTTTGAATAAGGAGAAAGGAGGAAGCATCATGTCTGCAGATAAAATTAAACTGGTCATTGTAACTGGGATGAGTGGTGCTGGAAAAACCGTTGCCATTCAGTCTTTTGAGGACCTTGGATATTTTACCATCGACAACATGCCACCTGCCTTGGTGACCAAATTCATCAAGCTGGTGGAAGGAACGCAGGACAATAATAAGATTGCCATGGTCGTCGATATGCGTTCGCGTTCATTCTTTAAGGAAATCCAAAATGTCTTAAATGACTTGGAGGATAATCCGGAGTTAGACTTTAATATTCTCTTTTTAGATGCAGAGGATACAGAGTTGGTGGCTCGTTATAAGGAAACGCGGCGCAGTCATCCCTTGGCAGCCGATGGACGTGTCTTGGATGGGATTCGCTTAGAGCGTGAACTCTTAGCACCTTTGAAAAACATGTCTCAAAATGTGGTAGATACCAGTAAGATTTCTCCACGCGAATTGCGCAAAGAAATTTCTGAACAGTTTGCGGACGGAACCGATAAAGAGTCTTTCCGTATTGAGGTTATGAGTTTTGGTTTCAAGTATGGCATTCCATTAGATGCCGACTTGGTTTTTGACGTGCGCTTCCTACCAAACCCTTATTACCAAGCAGAGCTTCGCAATCAAACGGGCTTGGATCAGGCGGTTTATGACTACGTCATGGAGCATGAGGAGTCTGAAGCCTTTTACCAAAGTCTATTAAGCTTGATTCAACCCATTTTACCAGGCTATCAAAAGGAAGGGAAATCAGTTTTAACCATTGCGATCGGATGTACCGGTGGGCAACACCGTTCGACTGCTTTTGCCCACCGTTTAGCTCAAGATTTGTCGAAGAACTGGCCGGTCAATGAGAGTCACAGAGACAAGGATCGTCGAAAGGAAACGGTGAATCGTTCATGAGAAAACCGAAAATAACAGTCATCGGAGGAGGAACTGGGATTTCGGTTATTCTAGACAGCCTACGAAAAAAAGATGTAGAGATTACCGCCATCGTTACGGTTGCTGACGACGGTGGCTCTTCTGGAAAACTGCGGGAGGACATGCAGTTAACGCCACCAGGAGACTTGCGCAATGTCTTGGTGGCCATGTCCGATATGCCCCGCTTTTATGAAAAAGTCTTCCAATATCGTTTTGCTGATGAGGACGGCCCCTTGGCAGGCCATCCGCTGGGAAACCTGATTATTGCAGGAATTTCTGAGATGCAAGGATCCACCTATAATGCCATGCAACTTTTAACCAAGTTCTTTCATAC
>Cebus_capucinus_imitator_PRJNA485217_SSR118__coassemble_505_pt1 | contig 14038 bp, 14 predicted proteins | sample Cebus_capucinus_imitator_PRJNA485217_SSR118__metabat2_low_PE_001 | metagenome-assembled genome bin Cebus_capucinus_imitator_PRJNA485217_SSR118
GAACTTATTTTTCTGTCATGAGTTAGCAGGTGAAACCTGCTTGGAGTTTTTCGTCCCAAGACAAAAAAAAAAACGAAGCCCAGACGAGCTTCGTTTTTTGGTATCGATCCTCTTAACGTAAACGGAAGAAGAAAATGATGTTCATGATTCCTTGGTAGATGAGGGATCCAGCAAGGAGAAGGATAGCAGTGGTCGCTGCAAGTCCTGGGTTGGTGAAAAGGATGACTCCGAAGATAGCTCCGATAATAGCGAAGAAGATCAAGATGAAGTTGATTCCACCACCGAGGAGGCCTGTACGTGCAACAAGGAAAGTATCGATCAAACGAGAGATTCCTGAGAAGAGCATCCAAACACCGAAGTAGATTGGGATAATAACAGCCCAGTCAAGTGGACCTTGGAAAAGAAGCCAGAATCCAAGAAGGCTAGTGATGTTACCACCGACTAACAACCAGAAGCTACGTGCTTCCTTTGGAAGTCCGAAGTAGGCGAAGACGTCTGTCAATCCGTTAGCAATCATAGCAACGGCGAAGAGCCATCCCATACCTGCTAAGGTCTCAAGTGGGTTATTCAGAACGAAGAGTCCTGCCAAGATGAGCAAGATACCGACCAAAAGAGCCACCCATTTTGCGTGTTTAAACATGTGTATTTCTTCCTCTTAATTTGTTAAAATACCTGCATAGTATAGCATAAATGCAAAGGTTTGCGCTAGTGGTTTGACTGTTAAATAGTTCATAAATCAAACTATTTTAATAGCGGGAATTTTCTGACATCTCTTTTTTAGTGGGAGGATTTTTGCTATACTGGTTGAAGAGTGTTTAGGGATAAGACTGAGAAGCTAGGGGGAGAGAAAAAGAGGCAGCTTGCTTTCTACTGATTTTTCAGTTTTTGACGGAAGGAGTAATGATGAAACAAAAAAAACGTAGTGAATTTCCTGAGAATGAATTGTGGGATTTGACCGCCCTCTTCCAGGACCGAGAAGATTTCTTGCGTGCCATTGAAAAGACACGTGAGGAGATTCAAGTCTTCGTCAAGAATTATGAAGGACGCTTGCATAGCTTTGAAGATTTTGAGCAGGCTTTTGTAGAGTTGGAACAGATTTATATTCAAATTAGCCATATTGATACCTATGCCTTCATGCCTCAAACGACGGATTATTCCAATGAGGACTTTGCGGAGATTTCCAAAGCTGGTATGGACTTCACGACTTGGGCTTACGTACAACTGGCTTTCTTTGATGCAGCTTTGGTTCAAGCAGATCAAGCAGTTCTCGATCAGTTGTCTCACGTCCCGGACTTGACGGCAGCTATTCGGGCAGCCAAGATTAAAAAAGCGCATTTCCTTGGAGAAGCTGTCGAAACCGCTCTGACCAATTTGGGGGAAGTCTTTTATTCGCCACAAGACATCTACACCAAGATGCGGGCGGGAGATTTTGCCATGGAAGATTTTGTGGTTGATGGGAAGACTTATGAGAACTCATTTGTGACCTACGAGAATTTCTACCAGAACCACGAGGACGCAGGAGTGCGCGAGGCGGCTTTCCGTTCTTTCTCTGAGGGGCTTCGCAAGCATGAGAATACAGCAGCGGCGGCTTATTTGGCGCAGGTCAAGTCTGAAAAGCTCTTGGCGGACATGAAGGGCTATGACTCGGTCTTTGACTATCTTTTGGCTTCGCAAGAGGTGGACCGTGCCATGTTTGATCGCCAAATCGACTTGATTATGACGGAATTTGCGCCGGTGGCGCAGCGTTTTGTGAAACACGTGGCAGCGGTCAACGGGTTGGACAAGATGACCTTTGCGGACTGGAAGTTGGACTTGGATCCCGCGCTCAATCCGGAAGTGTCTATCGAAGATGCCTATGATTTGGTTATGAAATCGGTTGCGCCTCTGGGAGAGGAGTACACGCGGGAAGTGGCCCGTTACCAGGAGGAGCGTTGGGTCGATTTTGCGGCCAACGAGGGCAAGGATTCTGGTGGTTACGCTGCAGATCCTTATAAGGTACACCCGTATGTCTTGATGAGTTGGACAGGCCGCATGTCGGATGTCTACACGCTGATCCATGAAATCGGTCACTCTGGTCAGTTCATTTTCTCGGATAACAACCAATCCTATTTCAACACCCATATGTCGACCTATTATGTGGAGGCGCCGTCGACCTTTAATGAGCTGCTCCTCAGCGATTACTTGGAGAAGCAGTTGGATGATCCGCGTCAGAAGCGTTTTGCCTTGGCGCACCGTTTGACCGATACCTATTTCCATAACTTTATTACTCATTTATTAGAGGCAGCCTTCCAACGCAAGGTCTACACCCTGATCGAAAATGGCGGAACCTTTGGTGCGGCCAAACTCAATAGCATCATGAAAGAGGTCTTGACGGATTTCTGGGGAGAAGCCATTGAAATCGATGACGATGCTGCCCTTACCTGGATGCGTCAGAGTCACTACTACATGGGGCTTTACAGCTACACCTATTCAGCTGGTTTGGTCATTTCGACTGCAGGTTACCTTCATCTGCAGAACTCTCCTCAAGGGGCTGAGGACTGGTTGACCTTCCTCAAATCAGGTGGTAGCCGCACGCCTCTGGAAACGGCCCTCTTGATTGGAGCGGACATTTCGACCGACAAGCCCTTGCGTGACACCATCGCCTTCTTGAGCGATACGGTCGACCAAATTATAGCTTATACAGAAGAACTCAAAGAGCGCAGTTAATGTGCTCTTTTTCTGTTTGCTTCCTGCAGGAGTTGTCAGCTTCTGTCAAGTGCCCCAACCCGCTTCTTGGCCTGTCTATACAAGCTCTCCCGCCTCAATCTCCCGTAAAAAATTCCGGCACATCGAGCCAATCTGTGGTAAAATAAAGGGTATACGTGGTTTTGTACAAAGCTGAAGGAATGACCTGAAAGAGCCGTTTTTCATCTCTTTCATTGAGCGCTTCGCAAAAGGTCTCACACCTATTCTCACTCCCTCATCTTTGTGGAAAACGCGTAGAGGGTCTACTGGATCCGGAAATATCATTCTAATGGAGTATCTTATGAGCAAACAAGTTTTTGAAACCACTTTTGCCGGTCGTCCCCTGATTGTGGAGACTGGACAAGTCGCTAAGCAAGCAAATGGGGCAGTGGTTGTTCGCTACGGTGAATCAACGGTTCTGACTGCCGCTGTCATGTCTAAGAAAATGGCAACCAGCGACTTTTTCCCTTTGCAAGTTAACTATGAAGAAAAAATGTATGCTGCCGGCAAATTCCCAGGTGGCTTTAACAAGCGCGAAGGACGTCCTTCAACCAATGCTACCTTGACCGCCCGTTTGATTGACCGACCAATCCGCCCGATGTTCTCAGAAGGATTCCGTAATGAGGTTCAAGTGATCAATACGGTTCTTTCCTATGATGAAAATGCATCGGCTCCTATGGCAGCTATGTTTGGTTCTTCACTTGCCTTGTCTATTTCAGACATTCCTTTTGATGGACCCATTGCCGGTGTCGAAGTGGGCTATGTGGATGGACAATTCGTTATCAACCCAACAGAGGAAGAGGCAGAAAAATCTCTTCTTGAATTAACCGTTGCAGGAACCAAACACGCCATTAACATGGTGGAATCTGGTGCCAAAGAGTTGCCAGAGGATGTGATGTTGGAGGCTCTTCTTAAAGGGCATGAAGCCATCAAAGAATTGATTGCCTTCCAAGAAGAAATTGTAGCAGCAGTTGGTCTTCCAAAAGCAGAAGTGGAATTGCTTCATGTAGACGAAGACTTGAAAGCGGAGATCATTGCAGCTTACAATGAAGACCTTCAAAAAGCGGTCCAAGTGGAAGAAAAATTGGCGCGTGAAGATGCAACCAATGCGGTTCGCGAAGAGGTCATCAATGTCTACGCGGAACGCTACGAAGGCCATGAAGAATTCGAGCGCATCATGCGTGATGTAGCGGAAATCTTGGAGCAGATGGAACACGCAGAAGTGCGTCGTCTCATTACCGAAGATAAGGTACGTCCAGATGGACGGAAGGTCGATGAAATTCGTCCGCTTGAAGCTGGTGTGGACTACCTTCCTCGTGTGCACGGTTCTGGTCTCTTTACTCGTGGACAAACCCAAGCTCTTTCAGTCTTGACCCTTGCCCCAATGGGTGAAACCCAAATTGTGGATGGTTTGGACCCAGAATACAAGAAACGCTTTATGCACCACTATAATTTTCCTCAATATTCTGTAGGATCAACTGGTCGTTATGGTGCGCCAGGACGTCGTGAAATTGGTCACGGTGCTTTGGGAGAGCGTGCCTTGGAACAAGTCCTTCCAAGTTTGGAAGAGTTCCCATATGCCATTCGTTTGGTTGCAGAAGTCTTGGAATCAAACGGATCCTCTTCACAGGCTTCCATCTGTGCGGGAACCTTGGCTCTGATGGCTGGTGGTGTACCGATCAAGGCACCAGTTGCTGGTATTGCTATGGGATTGATTTCAGATGGTACCAACTATACAGTCTTAACGGATATCCAAGGTTTGGAAGACCACTTTGGAGATATGGACTTCAAAGTGGCGGGAACACGTGATGGTATTACGGCCCTCCAAATGGATATCAAGATTCAAGGGATCACTCCTCAAATTTTAGAGGAAGCCTTGTCACAAGCTAAGAAAGCACGTTTTGAAATTTTGGATGTCATTCAAGCAACCATTCCGGAAGTACGTCCAGAATTGGCACCAACAGCACCGAAAATTGATTCAATCAAGATTCCTGTGGACAAAATTAAGGTGGTTATCGGTAAGGGTGGAGAAACCATCGATAAGATCATTGCTGAAACAGGCGTGAAAATTGATATTGAGGAAGATGGAAACGTATCGATCTTCTCAAGCGACCAAGCAGCCATTGATCGTGCCAAAGAAATGATTGAAAGCTTGATCCGTGAAGCCAAAGTGGATGAGGTTTACCGCGCCAAAGTTGTACGGATTGAGAAATTTGGTGCCTTTGTCAACTTGTTTGACAAGACCGATGCCTTGGTGCATATTTCGGAAATGGCTTGGAGCCGTGTCAACCGCGTGGAAGACCTGGTGGAAATCGGCGATGAAGTCGACGTCAAGATCATCAAGATTGATGACAAGGGTCGGGTGGACGCTTCCATGAAAGCATTACTTCCTCGCCCACCAAAAGTGGAACGCAAAGAGGGAGACAAGGAGCATGCAGGAAATCATCGTCCTCATGGACACAAGCACCACAATCCAGCAAAATCTGCTGAGAATAACACACAAGGATAATTACTAGTGGAAGATCCCACAGTCGCGTGGCTGTGGGATTTTGTGGCTAGGGGGCTGGATAAAGGGTCCAGCTGAGATGTCGGATAGAAAGAGGCACTTATGTCGATGGAACAGCTACACGGTTTTGTGAAGGGGTATATCGCAGAACCATCGAATTTTTTCAATAACCTTTCTTTGGTGCAGGCCTTTCATCAGGAGCCAGTGATGACAACCAATCCAAGGATTCTTTTGGATAATGATGGAACGACCTTGATTCCGGTCTTTACTAGTCCGGCTTATTACCATAATTATGTGGCTAACTTGGAGAAGAAGGGCTTTGAGACCTTGGAACTTCCTCTGGTTTATGTGGCGGAAGTGGTCAATGAACAGGAATTGGGAGGGATTATTATCAACCCTCATACCGAAAATATGGTCGCTTTCCTGCGTGAGGACCTCAATCTCTTCCTGTCTTACTATGGTCGGATCTTGCAAGACTTGATTTCGGATGATCCGGACAAGGAGACACTCTACTTTATTCCAGGTGCCATTGAGGCCAAAGATGGAGATGAGGTGACTCGTTCCTTCTATACCATTATGAATCCAGAAGGTGAACGCTACATTCCCCTCTTTTCAGACCTGCAAGCCTTGGCAAATTGGTATTTTGATGAAGACTTTGGTGGCGAATTCCGTCGTCAGAGTGGCATGATCTTCCCATGGACCATGAAGCAATTTTTGGATCCGGAAACGGGAGTCAACGCTGTTGGAGGGACGCAAGGCTATGTCATTGATCCTTTCAAGAAAGAAAAACCTGAAGGGGAGCTACATCCTTGGGAAGCCTGATTGTTCCTAAACTATTTATGGGCCCCCCCTGCACACAAGACAAAAGAAAGGAGGCCCCTATGGGCTGGTGGCGCGAAACCATCAATATTGTAAAAGAAAATGATCCGGCCGCACGAACCAGTCTGGAGGTCCTCCTGACCTATCCAGGCGTCAAGGCCTTAGCGGCCCACCGGATTTCCCATTGGATGTGGAATCATGGCCTCAAGCTCTTGGCCCGTATGCACAGCCAGTTCTGGCGTTTTTGGACCCAGATTGAAATTCATCCCGGCGCCCAGATCGCCGAGGGCGTCTTTATCGATCATGGTTCTGGCCTGGTCATCGGAGAAACGGCCATTGTGGAAAAAGGCGCCATGCTTTATCACGGGGTCACCTTGGGCGGAACCGGCAAGGATACAGGTAAACGCCACCCGACCGTCCGAAAGGGCGCCCTGGTTTCGGCTCACGCCCAAGTAATCGGCCCCATCGAAATCGGTGAAAACGCCAAGGTGGGGGCAGCGGCGGTCGTCCTCTCTTCGGTGCCTGCTGATGTGACCGTCGTGGGCGTCCCCGCCAAGGTGGTCCGCGTCCACGGCCAAAAGGACGAGCCGACCATCAAAACCCTGGAAGAGATTCGCGAAGAATCCTACCACTCATCAAAACTATAAAGGATTTGCATGATTAAAATTTATGATACCATGACCCGCAGCCTGCGTGATTTCCAGCCCCTCGAAGAGGGCAAGGTTCAGATGTATGTCTGTGGGCCAACTGTTTACAATTATATCCATGTGGGGAATGCCCGCTCAACCATTGCTTTTGACACGGTTCGTCGTTATTTTGAATACCGCGGTTATACAGTCAACTATATTTCAAACTTTACGGATGTGGATGACAAAATTATTAACCGTGCACGCGAAGAAGGAGTGACACCTCTTGAAATCGCAGAGAAATACATTGCCGCATTTCGAGAAGACGTGGACGCCCTTGGGGTCAAACCCGCAACGCAGCATCCGCGAGTCATGAACTATATGGATGAAATCGTGTCATTCATTGCCGATTTGATTGATAAAGACTATGCATACGTAGTGGAGCCTGGGGACGTTTATTTCCGGGTTGAAAAGTCGGTAAACTATGCGAGACTGGCCAACAAGAGTCTCGATTCCCTGGTGCAAGGGGCTTCTGGACGCACGGATGAAGAAACGGCTCGCAAGGAAAATCCATTGGACTTTGCCCTGTGGAAAAGCGCGAAAGAAGGCGAAATTTCTTGGGACAGTCCTTGGGGCTTAGGTCGTCCTGGCTGGCATATTGAGTGTTCGGTCATGGCGACAGAGATTCTGGGGGATACCATCGATATTCATGGCGGTGGGGCGGACCTTGAGTTTCCGCACCATACCAATGAGATTGCCCAGTCTGAGGCCAAGACTGGAAAGACTTTTGCTAATTACTGGATGCACAATGGTTTTGTCAATATTGACAATGTCAAGATGTCTAAGTCCTTGGGGAACTTTATCACGGTCCACGATGCTTTGGAGACGGTGGATGGTCAGGTTCTGCGTTTCTTCTTTGCGACCCAGCATTACCGCAAGCCTATCAATTTCACTGAGAAGGCGGTTCGCGATGCGGAGACCAACCTCAAATATTTGAGGAACACCTATGAGACGCCAGTGGGAGCACCGGTGGATGCGGGGGAATTGGCTGTCTTTGTAGATAAGTTTACCGCGGCCATGGACGAGGACTTTAATGCGGCCAACGGCATCACGGTGGTCTTTGAGATGGCTAAGTGGATCAACTCGGGTAACTATGACCAGGCGGTCAAGGACGAGTTGGCGCGTATGCTGGAGGTCTTTGGGATTGTCTTTGTGGAAGAGGTTTTGGATGCGGACATCGAAGCCTTGATTGAGGAGCGCCAAGCGGCACGAGCGGCGCGTGATTTTGCGACGGCTGATCGGATTCGGGATGAATTGGCGGCCCAAGGCATTAAGCTTTTGGATACCAAAGAAGGGGTAAGGTGGACCCGTGATTGATGTGAATCTCTTGAATGGGATTGCCTTGGCTTTTGAAGGGGACGCGGTTTACTCCATGTATATCCGCCGCCACCTGATTTTCCAAGGGATGACCAAGCCCAATAAATTGCACCAGGCCGCGACCCGCTATGTGTCAGCCAAGGCTCAAGCCAGTCTGATTTCCGCCATGCGAGAGGCGGACCTTCTGACGGAAAAGGAAGAGGAAATCTACAAGCGCGGCCGCAATACCAACAGTCATACCAAGGCCAAGAACGCGGACGTAGTCACCTACCGCATGTCAACCGGTTTCGAAGCGGTCCTGGGGTACCTCCATATGGATGGCCAAATCGAGCGTATGGAAGAGCTGATTCACTGGTGCATTGATTTTGTGGAACAGGATAAAAAATCTAACTGTCAACTGTAGTGGGTGAAGTACACCAAGCGAAGTGATCGACTACAAATAGGATAGAGTTAAAAAAAATTCTCTCAAATTAGTCAGATTTGAGAGAATTTTTTTATTTGAAGTGTACCAGGACAACCTTTTCTTGGTCCAAGACCTGGATGGAATCTTTTTCTGGGTAGGATGGAAGTTGGTTATACTTTTTGTAGGCGGCTTGGTTTTCTGTTTGGGTTGATGGGCGGAATTTGGCGCCGACCAGCTGTAACATGTGATCCGAGCGGATCTGGTTGTCTACTGGATCCCAGGAGAAGAAGCTGGTCATCATGGGCTCATAGGGGCTTGGAAAGGGGGCTGAGATTTCTTTTTTTCCAATAAATTGGACCCGGTAGCTGGCATCTGGAATGTGGCGCGCGATGTCCTGAGCGATAGACATATCGCTTTGGTAGCGTTGGTATTCTTTGTACTGTATGCCTAGGGTTAAGAGACTCAGGGCGCTAGTCAGGGCCAGAATGGTTTTAGGATAGGTCTTCTTTTGGTAGAAGAGGTGGAGGAGGTAGGCTAGGACAAAGGGGAGTCCTGGAAAGAGGGAACGGAAGACCAGATTGCCTGTTAGGGCTAGTAGATAGAAGGGGGAAGTCAGAAAGAGGAAGAGGTTAAGCTGGCGTTTCCAATCTGTGGGTCTCTTATAAAAGAGGAGCCCTAGAAGTAGGATAAGCATGAAAAGGGTCAGAAGGGAGAGCTTGTTGCCGAAATGGAGGTCCAGGTAATTGCTGGTCGGTGTTTGGTTGAAGAAGATATTGAGGCCTTTATAGCAGAGGGCTCCTAGTGGGATGGGGATCCAGGACAATAGCCATTCTTTGCTGCTCCTTCTTTCTGGATGGTGGAGGAGGCAAAATGCTGTGTAGCTGATGGCAAAGAGGAGGAGTGATTGGTAAACAGAGGTCGCAAAGCCAATGACCAGGGAAGTAATCGGGATTGATGCTAAAGAGACCTTGTTTTTTCTTGTCGGGTAATAGATGGCAAGAATGAGAAGGAAAAAGGCTAGGACTACTTCGAAGTTTTGTAGTTGGAAGTAGAGTTGACTGTATGTGATGGGGAGGGCCAAGAAGGCTAGGTTAAAGACCAGAGGAGAGAGTTTGAATTTTTTGACTAGGAAGGAGAGGCTCAGTGCCAGGGTTAGGAGCATGAGGCCGTTTTGAAGGTAGGAATGATAGCCAAAAGGAAAGAGCAGCCTTTTTATGAGAACAAGGCCGATGCGGCCCATGCCTTCCCAGGATTCAAGGAGACCTTTTTGGTCCAGGATGATGGATTCTGTGTCGATGCCGACGGTTGGGAAGAGGATCAAGTTGCCGAAGAGAAGGAGGCAGAGGATGGCGGTGATCAGATAGATATGTAGGGTTTTGGTAGAAGTGTGTTTGGTCATACTTGTCTTTCTCTCTAAAGGGGTTGAGTGGTTTGATAGTAGTCTACTTTGAGCTGGATAAAGCTTTCCAAATCTTTGAGGACTTGAAAGAGCAGTGCTCGGGTTTCGAACTCTTCCCGTGTTTTGGGAAGGTCGCGTTCTCGGAAGAGCTGACTGTAGCTGGCGATTTCTTCTAGTAGTTGGGTTGCGGGATTGTCCTTACTGATTTGCAGAGCAACCTGTTCAAAGAGGTTGGCTAAGATGATTCCTTCCTCGGATTGGCAGTGGAAGGTGTTCATGTCCTCGGCAATGTTAGCCAAAATCCGTTTCTGGGCCAGACGCATGTCGAAGTAGAGAACCTCTTGGTTGGTCTGGTAGAAAACTTGATTGTGGCGTTCTTGGTAGACCAGCTTGCGCGCCCGGGCCAACGATTGGTCCAATTCCTGGATAAGTAGGCCTTCGTTGCGGCCGTCACCTGTCAGGAGAAAGTCGCGGAATCGAAGCAAAATATCGCGTAGGAGGTTTTCGACTTTCTCGTGAACCTCCATGATTTCACGTGATCGTGATGGCATGTAGAGATTGAAGGCCATGGCAACGAGAGCGCCAATGACGAAAAGTCCAAGTTCGTTAAGGAGCAGTTGGGTTGCTAGACTTGCCTTAGTTAAGAGGTGGGTAACCAAAACCGTTGAAGGAGTCAGTCCAACAGCCAGGTCCCAACGGTAAGCCAGAGGGGCGTAAAGGGCCAAAAAGACGCCTAAAGCCCGGAGATTGAAGCCCAGCAAGCTGAAGCTGACAGAGGCCAGGGCTAAAGCTAATAAGGTGGACAAGAGGCGTTGCCAAGCCACTTTAAGCGTGGCGCGGCGCGTGTCCAAAATGGAGAGGATGGCGATAACGCCTGCTGCCGTCGCAAACTCCAAGCCCATGATCTGAGCCAGAAAAGTCGCTAGCAAGGTCGCGCCAACAATTTTTATAGTTCGTTGCAAGATATTCATAGGGATATTGTATCACTTGTGCTACAATAAAACTATGGAAAATAATGATATGGTATACGGTGTGCATGCGGTGACGGAAGCGTTGCAGGCTAACACTGGAAATAAACTTTATATACAGGATGATTTGCGGGGGAAAAAACTCGATCAAATCAAGGCTTTAGCTCAGGAAAAGAAGGTCTCGATTTCCTGGACGCCTAAGAAGACCTTGAATGAAATGACGGAAGGTGCCGTGCATCAGGGGTTCGTTTTGCGAGTATCTGCTTTTGCTTATGCCGAACTCAGTCAGATTTTGGCGACCACGGCTGACATGGAAAATCCGCTACTTTTAATTTTAGACGGTTTGACCGATCCTCATAATTTCGGGGCCATTTTACGGACGGCTGATGCGACTAATGTGGCAGGGGTCATCATTCCCAAGCATCGCTCGGTTGGTGTAACTCCAGTTGTGGTTAAAACGTCAACAGGTGCGGTGGAACACGTCCCTATCGCGCGGGTGACTAATCTCAGTCAAACGCTAGAGACTTTGAAGGAGGCGGGTTACTGGGTCTTTGGAACCGATATGGACGGGACACCGGTTCATAAATGGAACACCGCTGGTAAGGTTGCACTCATCATTGGAAACGAAGGCAGAGGCATTTCAAGTAACATCAAGAAGCAGGTGGACGAAATGATCACCATCCCAATGGACGGTCATGTGCAAAGCCTCAATGCGTCAGTGGCGGCTGCGGTTTTGATGTATGAAGTTTTTCGCAATCGCTTAGGATAGGAGGAGCGTGTGAAGCATCAAATTTTGCTGGTGGATGGCTATAATATGATAGGCGCTTGGGAGGAGACCAGGAAGCTTTTTAAGAAGAATGAGCTGGATGCGGCGCGCAATATCTTGCTTAATCGTTTGAGTAACTACGCGTCTTTTGAAGGGTTGGATATTACTTGTGTCTTTGATGCCCAGCATGTGCCGGGGGTTCGGCAGCGTTACGACCAGTTTAATGTCAAGGTTATTTTTACTGAGGAAGAGGAGACGGCGGATTCCTATATCGAGCGCTTGGCGGCGGAACTCAACAATCCGCTCAACCAGGTGTCGGTCGCGACCAGTGACCTCAATGAGCAGTGGACGGTTTTTGCTCAGGGTGCGCTGCGCGTGTCGGCACGTGAGTTGGAGAAGCGGGCTTGCTCGGTCAAGCAGGACCTGAGCCAGATGGCGGATCAGATTGATCTGACTACACCGCCCCTGCGTCAGATGGAGGGATTGGGAGATTTGCTCAAGAATATGGGTGATTAAAAAGGTCCGGTGGCTTTTGAACCCGAGCCCGTAAATAGGATAGCGAGGAGGACCGGTGGCTTTTGAAGGCCGCATTTTGAGAAAGGCGAGCGAGGCGGCGGTTTTTGAAGGCCGCATTTGGAGAAAGGTGAGCGAGGCGGCGGTTTTTGAAGGCCGCATTTGGAAAAAGGTGAGCGAGGCGGCGGCCTGGGGTCCTTTTAAGTTCGCACCTGAAGAAATAGGAAGGTGCGGAGAACCGGTGGCTGGTTTTAGTCAACGACGTCCTAAATTAAATAGGAAAGTGCGGAGGTCCGAGCGCAGAGCTAACGCAATGACTCCCTCAAATAAATAGGTCGAATACCCGGAGAGTGTCGAAGCAGCGCGTGCGTTAGAAATATAAGCCCGTAACTTCCTAAATTAAGAATGCTCAGATATATATGGAGTCCCTTGCGAAACGGGCTCAGATAAATAGGTCGAATACCCAGAGAGTGAGTGATTTCTCTGGGTATTCGTTTTCATAGGGAAAGTTGTGCAAAAGGTCAAAAATTTTTATCAAATCGGTTGACTAGCCGGTCCCTTATTTGGTATTATAGTAGACGGTATTGTTTACCCCATTTGAAAGGCCCCGGAACCTTCCAAATAACTCGTGGACCGGAACATCCACACTGTAAACAAAAGCATATCGAAATTAGGAGAAATCATGAACAAAACAACATACATGGCTAAGCCAGGTGAAGTTGAACGCAAATGGTACGTAGTTGACGCTACTGATGTACCTCTTGGACGTCTTTCAGCAGTCGTTGCAAGCGTACTTCGTGGAAAAAACAAACCAACATTCACACCTCACACTGATACAGGTGACTTCGTAATCGTTATCAACGCTGAAAAAGTTAAATTGACTGGTAAAAAAGCAACTGATAAAGTTTACTACACTCACTCAATGTACCCAGGTGGTTTGAAATCAATCACTGCTGGTGAACTTCGTTCTAAAAACGCAGTACGTTTGATCGAAAAATCAGTTAAAGGTATGCTTCCGCACAACACACTTGGACGTGCGCAAGGTATGAAATTGAAAGTATTTGTTGGTGGCGAACACACTCATGCTGCTCAACAACCAGAAGTTCTTGATATTTCAGGACTTATCTAAGGAAAGGAGCAGATAAAACATGGCACAAGCACAATATGCAGGTACAGGACGCCGTAAAAACGCTGTTGCACGCGTTCGTTTGGTTCCAGGTACTGGTAAAATCACTGTCAACAAAAAAGATGTAGAAGAATACATCCCACACGCTGACCTTCGTTTGGTTATCAACCAACCATTTGCAGTTACTTCAACTGTAGGTGCTTACGACGTATTCGTTAACGTTGTAGGTGGTGGTTACGCTGGTCAATCAGGTGCGATCCGTCACGGTATCGCTCGTGCGCTTCTTCAAGTAGACCCAGACTTCCGCGATTCATTGAAACGCGCTGGACTTCTTACTCGTGACGCACGTATGGTTGAACGTAAGAAACCAGGTCTCAAGAAAGCTCGTAAAGCTTCACAATTCTCAAAACGTTAATCAACGCGATTATATCAACGTTTATGGCACTTCAGAAGATTTCTTCTGGAGTGTTTTTTTGATGCCAAAATTGAAAAATCCCCCCAAAAATCCCCCCAAATTCCCCCTATTGGTTTTTGAGGCTATCAAAAGCAATCTGTCCTGCGGTCTTTTCAACCTTGTTGGTCGTGTTGATATAATCGCGTGTGACATCTGTATTGGTGTGGGTCAGTGCTTCCGAAATCTGGTCAATAGAGATACCTGCTTTACGAGCTAGTGTTGCCCCAGTATGACGAAGCATGTGAGGAGTCGCGTGTTTGAGTTCTGGGTGCCTTTTCTCAGTCGCCTTCATTCGGTAATTTAGGTAATCGGGGTGAAGGGGTTGATTAACTTCTCCTGTATTTTTTGTATATGTGA
>Cebus_capucinus_imitator_PRJNA485217_SSR118__coassemble_562_pt1 | contig 12989 bp, 12 predicted proteins | sample Cebus_capucinus_imitator_PRJNA485217_SSR118__metabat2_low_PE_001 | metagenome-assembled genome bin Cebus_capucinus_imitator_PRJNA485217_SSR118
GCAACCCACAAACTGGTAAAGAAATCACAATCGCTGCTTCTAAAGTACCTGCATTTAAAGCTGGTAAAGCATTGAAAGACGCAGTTAAATAATAAACATGCAAAGAGACCTATTCCAGTGGATAGGTTTTTTTGTTGGTTTTGTATTGTATTGGGGCTGTTTGACAGAAGTAGGATTGATAAGCACACGTAATAGGAAACGTCAATATTTACCCGGGAGTATCGTAGGCATAGTCACACATAGTGGGTGAAACTTTTATTCCGAAGTGTTATGTTTGAAAGGGGGCGGCGTCTGTGAGGGATGAGGAAAATCGAGCTGTGTGGCACTTCTTTTCATTTTCTCACATGCGTCTATAAGACTACTGCTAGGATCGTTTTTGGGATGGTTTAGGGAACCGTTGAGGGAAGAAGAGTGGGATGAGGCGCTTTGGAGACGAGGTCTAAATTTGTTTATTAAAAGAATCTCTATTTCATTTGTTGACAAGAGTAGATCCTGGTAACAAATTAGGTAGAGATTTTTCGATAAAGAGAAGAATGAATTGAAGATGAGTGGCCTCCTATAATTTATCTGCATAGATAATAAATTATTATTATATTAAAATTCGTAACAAATGATAATGAAAGCGTTATAATATATTCAAGCAGATAAGTTAAGAACGGTGGCAATCGGAGTAGATTGGAGGTGGTGCGTATGTATGTACGAACGACACCAAAACGAAAGGAGAGCCTGATGTCGGGGTACCACGTACTCTTGATTGTGTTTGGCTTCGCCGATTGGTCGTAGCCATCATAGTGCTCATCCGAAAGGATAAGTAGACAAGAAAAAAACCGTTCTTAAACTTTAGCAAGGGGACGGTTTTAACCAAAACTTAGCCACCGTGAAAGCGCTAGTCCTATCTATTAAAAAGATTGGTACACTTCTGACCTTACATGTCCTGGGATTCTGAAGAGTAGGGTTTGAGGGAACTGTTTTGAGAGTCGTTTTTCCTAGAAATTGTGAAAAATTCACAAAGGACTGACTGATTGGTTTCTTTCTACTGACGGCGGGGCGTTTTCATGCTATAATATAGGGTGAATAGGAGCAGGCTAGGAGGTGAGAAGATGTCTGACGTGAATCGTATTCGTCCTCGATTGGAGAAGGAATACCAGCATATTTTAGAGGATCTCAAGGACAAGGGGATTCGGATTACGGAGACGCGGAAGGCTGTTCTCGCTTATATGATGAATAGTCATGAGCATCCGAGTGCGGAAAAAATCTATCAGGATTTGCGGCAAACTTATCCGAGTATGAGTTTGGCGACGGTTTATAATAATTTGAAGGTACTGGTGGAAGAAGGCTATGTGACGGAACTGAAAATTTCCAAGGATCAGACGACCTACTATGATTTCATGGGTCACCAGCATTTGAATGTGGTCTGTGAGAGTTGTGGCAATATTGCGGACGTGGATGTGGATTTGCCGGATTTGCGTTCGGAGGCGGCAGAAGGGACAGGTTATCAGATTACCAAGATGCAGATTTTGATTTATGGAATGTGTCCGGATTGCCAAAATAAAAAGGGAAGCTAGTTGAAAGCGGGGAAGAAGAGTTGAATGTGGCTGGTAGCAGACGCGATTGTGGTCGTGGGAGCCTTGTCGCTCATTCAGCGAGAAACTTTCCTGTGAGGCTAGCTTTTTTTTGGCTTTTTTAGTACAATTAATCATGACTGCAAAGCAGTTTCAATCAACCTTAAAAGGAGATACCACATGGTAAAATTAGTTTTTGCTCGCCACGGTGAGTCAGAATGGAACAAAGCCAACCTTTTCACTGGCTGGGCAGATGTTGACTTGTCAGAAAAAGGAACACAACAAGCGATTGATGCTGGTAAATTGATCAAAGAAGCTGGAATCGAATTCGACCAAGCTTACACTTCAGTATTGAAACGTGCGATCAAAACAACTAACTTGGCGCTTGAAGCAGCTGACCAATTGTGGGTTCCAGTTGAAAAATCTTGGCGTTTGAACGAACGTCACTACGGTGGTTTGACTGGTAAAAACAAAGCCGAAGCAGCAGAACAATTCGGTGATGAGCAAGTGCACATCTGGCGTCGTTCATACGATGTATTGCCTCCAGATATGGCAAAAGATGACGAGCATTCAGCGCACACTGACCGTCGTTACGCACACCTTGATGACTCTGTGATCCCAGACGCAGAAAACTTGAAAGTGACACTTGAACGTGCCCTTCCATTCTGGGAAGACAAGATTGCTCCAGCTCTTAAAGATGGTAAAAACGTCTTCGTTGGTGCTCACGGGAACTCAATCCGTGCCCTTGTAAAACACATCAAAGGCTTGTCTGACGACGAAATCATGGATGTGGAAATCCCTAACTTCCCACCATTAGTATTCGAATTGGACGACAAATTGAACATCGTTAAAGAATACTACCTTGGAGAATAATCCAAGCAAAACTCTGAGACCTCTGGGTCTTGGAGTTTTTTTGCGGTCATATTTTTATCCTATTCCCCCGTTCACCCCAGATGATGGGCCATTTGCTCCCCATGAACGAGCCTTGAAGGATTGCAATTTTCATAGAATATTCATGAAAGTTTCAACAGTTTTCTAGCCGATTTTTGAGGGACTCGTGATAAAATAGTAAGGAAGAATGTTGGAGAGAAAATTCGGTAATGAAACAGAAAAAAGAACGGCTACAAAGGAGTCGAATGCCCTGGCGAATCCTCTTATTATTTGGAATCGTCTTTATTTTATTTTCCCTGTTGGTTTGGCGTTTGGCCTATATGCAATTAGCCAACCGCGATTTTTATGTCAGCAAACTGGCTCGTGCCAGTAAAACCAAGGTGACGACCTCTACCATTCGGGGTGAAATTTACGACGCTCAAAACCAACCGCTGGTGACCAACACCACCAGAAAAGTCCTCTCCTTTACGCGGGACAACCATATGACCCATGAGGAGTTGCTTGCGACGGCAAAAAAAATAAGAGCAGTGGTGACGATTTCGGATACCAACCGTGTCACGGCCGCACAAAAAGCAGACTTTTATCTGGCAGATCCCAAGGTCTACCAGGAAATTGTCAAGAGTCTGCCTAAAAGCAAACGCTTCGACGATGATGGCAACTTCCTGCCAGAGAAAGAAATCTACCAAGCAGCGGTTGCAGCCATCGACCCCAAGAAGCTAGCATACGATCAAGAAGACCTCAAGATTATCCGCATCTATAGCCAGATGGCGGCCGTTGCCAATTTCCAGACCGGTACCATCGAAACGGATCCCTTAACCGAGCAACAACTAAAGACGATTGAAAGCGATCTGACCAATTACCCTGGCGTCTCCATTAGCACGGCTTGGGACCGAGAAGTCCTCGATACTCCGCTGGCTTCCATCATTGGACGCGTCTCCAGTCAGGAAAATGGCTTGCCAGAAGACGAGGTCGAGGACTATCTCAAAAAAGGCTACGCCCTCAACGACCGCGTCGGAACCTCTTACCTGGAAAAAGCTTATGAAGACGACCTCCAGGGCCAACGCGCCGTTAAAGAAATCCATCTGGACCGCGACGGCAACCTCGATTATGTCGAGAACCTCCATGAAGGCAAAAAAGGAAATAATCTCAAACTCACCCTGGATTTGACCTTCCAAAAAGGCGTCGAAGATATCCTCATATCCCACCTGCAATCCGAAATCAACCAAGGAAACGCAGCTGAAACTCCCGGAGTCTATGCCGTTGTCCTCAATCCCAATGACGGAAGCGTCCTTGCCATGGCAGGCGTCCAGCAGGACCTAGAGACCGGCCAGCTCCGCTCCAACGCCCTTGGCACCATCACTGACGTCTTCGTCCCAGGATCCGTCGTTAAAGGAGCGACTCTGACGACAGCTTGGCAAGAGGATGTGATCCGGGGGAACGAAGTCCTGGTCGATCACCCCATCAGCTTTGGCGGCGGCGCCCCCATAAACTCTTGGTTCACCCAGTACGGCAACCGAGAAATCACTGCCCAACAAGCTTTGGAATTCTCATCCAATACCTACATGGTACAGCTTGCCCTCCGCATGCTGAATCCAAACGGTGACAGCTCAAATGCGACAAACGCCTCCGAATTAGATGTGGCCATGAGTAAACTCAGAAAAGGCTTTGGGCAATACGGTCTTGGGACCACAACCGGTATCGACCTTCCCAATGAATCACACGGCTTTATTCCAGCAGAATTTACCTACGCTAACTATCTAACCAACTCTTTTGGTCAGTTCGATACCTATACACCAATGCAACTGGCCCAGTATGCTGCGACCGTTGCCAATGGAGGAAATCGTATTTCCCCACACCTAGTAGAAGGGATTTATGAAAGCGATGACCAAGGAAAACTTGGGAAAAAATTACGGTCTATTTCAGGAAAAGTTCTCAACCATGTGGACTTATCTGATGAGGATCGAGCCATCCTCCAAAGAGGATTTTATCAAGTGGTCCATGGACAAGATCAGTTCACCACCGGTCGTGCCATTGGAGAGGGGGCTGCCCTGTCCATCTCTGCCAAAACGGGAACAGCAGAAGTGACGACAGCTAGTGGACGCGCCGCCGTGAATACCAATGTGGTAGCTTACGCACCCAGTGACCAGCCACAAATTGCCATTTCAGTCGTTTTCCCTCATAATCGGGATGCCTTGTCCACCGTTAGTCAACGCATCACCAGAGACATTGTCAATCTCTATTACCGACTTTATGGACAAGGACCTCAAGTCAGCCAACCTCAAGCAGCTCAAAAAGAAGCTATCAATGAAGAGCCAGCAGCAAACAATTATACAGATTTAATTCTAGACACCAACAACTCGGAGCTTCCTACGCCCCCAATGACACCAGTAGAACCAGAAGGAGAATAACACGAAGACATGCTTTATCCAGCCCCTATTGCCAAACTCATTGAGTCCTATTCCAAATTACCAGGTATCGGCGTTAAAACCGCGACTCGCCTGGCCTTTTACACCATTGGAATGAAGGATGACGATGTTAACGAATTCGCCAAAAATCTCTTGTCGGCCAAGCGGGAATTATCCTATTGCTCCATCTGTGGAAATTTGACCGATACCGATCCTTGTGCCATCTGTTCAGATGAAAAGCGTGACCAAACAACCATTTTGGTGGTCGAGGACAGTCGCGATGTATCTGCCATGGAAAATATCCAGGAATATCATGGACTGTACCATGTCTTGCATGGTTTGATTTCCCCCCTCAACGGTGTCAGTCCAGATGATATTAACCTCAAGAGTTTGATTACCCGCTTGATGGATAAAAATGTAAAGGAAATCATTGTGGCGACCAATGCGACTGCAGATGGCGAAGCGACCTCCATGTATATTTCACGCGTACTGAAACCAGCTGGAATCAAGGTGACGCGGCTTGCACGTGGCTTGGCGGTCGGAGCCGATATTGAATACGCCGATGAAGTGACCCTTCTTCGTGCTATCGAAAACCGAACTGAATTGTAAGGCTAAATTGTAAGCCCTAGAAATGTGAGAAAACATACATTCAGTCGGTTGCAAGCAGACAAACTATGGTACAATTAAAAGAAGAAATCTCAAGAAAGCGATAGGAAATAGCATGAAAGAAACCCTGATTTTATTATACGGTGGTCGTAGTGCGGAACGCGAAGTCTCTGTTCTCTCTGCAGAGAGTGTCATGCGTGCGGTCGACTACAGCCGCTACAATGTGCAAACCATTTTTATTACACTAGATGGCCGCTTTATTCGTACCCAAACCTTTGAACAAACACCCAGCCCTGAAGAAAAACTCATGACCAATCAAACGGTCAACTTGAACCAAGAAATCCGCCCAGGAGACCTCTACCAAAAGGATGCCATCGTCTTCCCAGTCCTTCATGGCCCTATGGGAGAAGACGGCACCCTCCAAGGCTTCCTGGAAGTCTTGCGGATGCCTTACGTCGGAGCAACGGTTTTGTATTCGGCAGCTGCTATGGATAAAATCACGACCAAACGCGTTTTGGAGTCAGCTGGTATCCCGCAGGTTCCCTACGTGGCCGTGGTCGACGGGGAAGATTGGCAAGAGAAAATGGATGAGGTCGAAGAGAAATTAACCTATCCAGTTTTCACCAAACCCTCTAATCTGGGTTCAAGTGTCGGTATTTCAAAAGTAGAAAATCGCGATCAACTCTTGGAGTCCCTTGAGTTAGCCTTTACCTACGATAGCCGTGTTTTGGTCGAGCAAGGTGTGACGGCTCGTGAAATCGAAGTTGGTCTATTAGGAAACTTTAAAGCAGCGTCGACCATGCCAGGTGAAGTGGTGAAAGATGTGGATTTCTATGACTACAAAGCCAAATACATTGATAATAAGATCACCATGGCTATTCCTGCTGAACTTCCAGAAATCGTAAGTAGCCAGATGCGTGAACAGGCAGAAAAAGCTTATGCAGCACTTGGTGGCATGGGAATCTCTCGTTGTGATTTCTTCTATACCACAGATGGAGAGATTTTCCTCAATGAGCTCAATACCATGCCAGGCTTTACCCAATGGTCTATGTTCCCTCTTCTTTGGGATAACATGGGGCTCAGCTACCCAGACTTGATTCAGCGTATGGTGGAGTTGGCAAAAGAAGCATTTGAAAAACGTGAAAGTCATATGATTTAACTTTTTGCTAGTATGAATTATGATATAATGAAGCTTAGAACAGCCGTTCTAGGCTTCTTTTTCGAGAAAGGGACAGACACGATATGGAATTATATCTTCAGGAAATCGCAGAAGTATTAACAGCAAAGAATGATGTTTCTCAGTATGAGGACATCCAACTTCAAAAGGTAGAATTTGATTCACGCCTCATTGAAGAGGGCGATCTTTTTATTCCCTTAAAAGGGGCAAGAGATGGTCATGATTTTATCGAGACGGCCTTTGAAAAGGGGGCAGTCTTGACCTTGTCAGAAAAAGAGGTCCCTTATCCTCATTTATTAGTGGAGGACGTCTTAACAGCCTTTCAAACTTTAGCAGCCTACTATATAGAAAAGACTCAGGTGCGGGTTCTTGCCGTAACCGGTTCAAATGGAAAGACGACGACCAAGGATATGTTGGCCCATCTCTTGTCGCAACGGTTTGAAACCTATAAAACCCAAGGAAATTACAATAATGAAATCGGTCTTCCTTATACTGTTTTACATATGCCGGCAGGCTGTGAACGCTTGGTCTTGGAAATGGGACAAGACCATTTAGGAGATATTCATCTCTTGTCTATGCTGGCCAAACCTCAAGCTGCCATTGTCACTATCGTTGCCGAAGCGCATTTGGAGTTCTTTAAGGACCGTCGTGAAATTGCGCAAGGGAAAATGCAAATTGCAGACGGCATGCCAGAGGGATCTCTGTTACTGATTCCGGATGACGAGCTCCTGGACGAATTTCTTCCTAACGATGTCGTGGTGAAACGATTTGGTCCAGAGAGTGATCTTTGGGTTCATGATTTGGTTGAGGAAAAAGAATCCTTGCGTTTTACTGTGCCATTTTTAGAGAATCCTGTGACCCTGCCGCTAACCGGTAAGTACAATGCAACCAATGCGATGATTGCGGCCTACCTTGCCAAGGAAGAAGGGGTGGAAGAAGCTGAGATTCACCGTGCTTTTGAAAGTCTGACGCTGACTCGAAATCGGACAGAGTGGAAAAAAGCAGGGAATGGAGCGGATATCTTGTCTGATGTCTATAATGCCAACCCGACTGCTATGCGCTTGATTTTGGAAACCTTTGCGTCACTACCTGCGAATCCGGAAGGGCGTAAGCTTGTGGTTTTGGCAGATATGAAGGAGTTGGGAAAGGAATCTCGTGATCTTCATGGACGCATGATTTTGAGTTTGAATCCAGAGGTCTTTTCTCATGTCTTCCTGTATGGTGAGGAGATGGAGGCGCTCTATGCCTATGCCAAGGAGATGTTCCCTCCTAATCGAGTTTTCTTCTTTAAAAAGAACAAAGAGGAGGATCAGTTTGAGGAGCTCTTGAAGGCGATTGAAGTGGAGTTGAAACCTCAGGATCAGATTCTCTTGAAGGGAAGTAATTCCATGAATTTAGCGGGAATTGTGGATGCGTTAGAAAAGTAGGAGTCGTGTTAGGAGTGTTGAATGATGGTGGAATCCTTTTTTACAACGAGGCATGCGGAGGCACCGACCATCCCCTTGGTGCTGCATCTTAGTTTCCTTCTCTTGGTCTTCCTTTTCATGTGGTGGGCTGGTCTGGAGAGAAGGAACCGGATTTTTGTGAGCAGTGTGCGAGCCATACAATGGATTCAGGTTACGGCCCTTTATGGCTGGTATCTGCTGTGTGATTTTCAGTGGTCCATTAGTTTGCCTCTTTATCATTGTCGTATGGCCATGTTTGCGCTCTTGCTCTTACCGGACAAGAATCGCTGGAAACCATATTTTGCGCTTCTAGGTTGTATTGGTGCTATTATTTCTTTTGTTTATCCGGTCCTAGATACCTATGCCTGGCCACACCTGACACAATTTTCATTTGTGATTGGACATTACGCCCTGCTCATGAATGCCTGGATCTACCTATTAAATCACTATCAAGAAGCACGCTTTAACAGCCGTCACTTGGTCGTGTTTGTCCTGGTCATGAATAGTGTTCTCTTGGTGGCCAATCAAGTTACGGGTGGGGACTATGGCTTTTTGCGCCGTTTGCCTCTGATTCAGACCACGCAACCACTTTTAAATTTTCTCATCGTCTCTAGTCTTTTAATTCTTTTTATGGGGGCACTGGGACAGGGGGTGACTCATTATCTACAAGGTCGGACAAACTTTGTGAAAAAGGAAATCGATTAGAAAAACCGACAATCCCTGTCTATACAGGTGTTCAAAAGTTGGGAACTCTGCTATAATGTATATGTAAAAAGGCTGAAGCCTTTTTCTTTTTGATTTCGAAGCTGTGCTCCAAGAAGAGAGGACAGAAAGAAAGCAAAAAGCGCCGTCTGAGAAAATAAAAGGAGTTCCTATGTTTCAAGAATTTTTAACGACGACCAAGTCTCAACCGCCTGCTATCAGTCCATTTTGGTTTGCCATCATGCTTTTAGCTATCGCTGCGGTCCTTTATCTGACCATTCGTTTTCATCGAAACCGAGCCTTAAACCAAAGCTTCAAAATCCTGCAAATCATCCAGCTGGTCTGCCTCTATGCCTGGTACATCGGCTTTCAGTTACCACTAGCTAATAGCCTCCCTTTTTATCATTGCCGCTTAGCCATGTTTGTGCTGGTGCTCTTGCCAGGGAAGTCCGCGCTCAAGCAATTTTTTGCGCTTTTGGGTTTTTGCGGTGCCATCTTCGCTCTGGTTTATCCGGTTTTTGACCCTTATGCCTGGCCGCATATCACCGGCTTTTCCTTTTTATTGGGCCACTATGCGCTTTTGGGAAATGCCACTCTTTATTTAATGAACCATTATGATCGGAAGCTGCTGAGCTATGGGCGTATTGTGCTCGGGACCTTCCTCTTGGATGCGGTTCAGGTAGCCGTGAATGCGGTGACTGGTGGGAATTATGGCTTGATGCGAACAGCTCCCGTATTGGGGACCACCTTTGTGCCTTTTAATTATATCCTGGTATCGACGATACTGGCTGCGGCCCTCTGTTTGACTAACTGGGCCTTTGCAAAATGGAGACGGATCTAGAGGCCTTAAGCCTATTTGAACAGGTGCATCCCGATTGTCCATGGAGGAAGGGGATGCTTTTTTTATATAATAAGTGGTATGTTGTTGAAAAGGAGGAAGAAAAAGATGAATGAAAAAGAAAAGCCACAAGAACCATTGACAGAAGAGAGGAAGACTGAAAAGGAATGGCTGCGGGTCTTTACTCGAAAGAATGACTTGACCTTTATTAAGTGGCCTATCTTGATGATTGTGGCAGCCTGTTATCTGGTAGCATGGTTTGGTTTTATGGAGTTGGGAGATGTTCGATTCACAGGATATTTGTTCTCTTTTCCTATTACGCTAGGGGCGCTACTCTACTATGTGACAGTACGTTTTCGCTATCGGATTGTACCACTTGAAGTCCGAAATATTAAGGGATTAGAGTGGAAACAGATGCGTAAGAAGCAGCAGTTTCCACTAAGCAAGGGAGTTCATATTTTCTTTATTGGTTTGGGAGTCCTCTACCTATTGGCCTTAATCTTATTTGCACAACTTGCCTACAGGAGTAAGCATCCTCTTCCAGTCGAGACGGAGCCATCGACAAGCCAGTCGTCAACCGTTCCTAGTGTGCCGCTGGATACCAAGAAATTGCAAAAGTCAATCGACCAGTTCAGAGAAACGACTGATAACTTTAAAATTGATGTTCCTCAAAGTGAAACTCCAGCTTCCAGTGCAGAATAATAGAAAGGAAAAGAATGATGAATCATGAAGAAACACTAGAGAATCAACCGATTCGCTATACCATGGAAGAATGGAAAGAGTTTGCTACTCATCGAAAAGATTTTTATTTGGGGCTTATTATAGGAATGATTTTAGCGGTGATTCCATTTCCATTTGTCCCTTCGGAATTAATGCGTTCGGTTGGACGCAGAGTTTACGTTCCGAAAGAGTACTATGTTATTTTCATCTGGTTTTTAGGCTATTGCTATTTCTTAGCTTTTCGTCTAAGACAAGTACCAGAACCATTGAGACAGCTGGATGGTAAAGTATGGAAAAGAATTAATAAAGATGTAAAGGCTTCTTTTACCTATTGGATTCATTTACTTTCTATGGCCATTTGGGTGGGACTTTTTATATATATGCTCAACGCTTTTCAAGCTTATGTTCCCAAGTAAGATCTTATTAGAATTTCTACTGAATTATAACGACTTCAAGTAGCAGATGGAGTCGTTTTTGTTTTCGTTGAAAAGGATCTTTGTTTTGTTCTATCCATTGAAAAATCAGGCTAAAAAGGCTATACTAGATGAGTTAAATTAGATGTTGAGGAAGAAAAATGACTTTACAAGAAGAAATTAAAAAACGGCGTACCTTTGCCATTATCTCTCACCCGGACGCGGGTAAAACAACGATTACCGAGCAGTTGCTTTATTTCGGTGGAGAGATTCGTGAGGCAGGTACGGTAAAAGGAAAGAAAACAGGAAACTTTGCTAAATCAGACTGGATGGATATTGAGAAACAACGTGGGATTTCGGTGACCTCATCTGTCATGCAGTTTGACTATGATGGGAAACGCGTTAATATCCTAGATACACCAGGACACGAGGACTTTTCAGAGGACACCTACCGGACCCTCATGGCGGTGGATGCGGCTGTGATGGTGGTCGACTCTGCCAAGGGTATCGAGGCCCAAACCAAGAAACTCTTTGAGGTGGTGCGTCACCGTGGGATTCCGGTCTTTACTTTTATGAACAAGTTAGACCGTGATGGTCGCGAGCCTTTGGACCTTTTAGAGGAATTGGAAGAGGTCTTAGGAATTGCATCTTACCCAATGAACTGGCCGATTGGGATGGGGAAATCTTTTGAAGGGCTTTATGACCTCTATAACAAGCGAATTGAGCTCTACAAGGGGGAAGAGCGCTTCATTTCTTTTGAAGAGGCCGAAAGTCATGACTTGGCTAAGAACCCCTTTTATAGTCAGGTTTTGGAAGATGTCGAACTCTTGTCTGAAGCAGGGAATGAGTTTTCAGAGGAAGCCATATTGAATGGAAAATTGACTCCGGTCTTCTTTGGTTCGGCCTTGACGAATTTTGGGGTACAAACCTTCCTTGAGACCTTCCTCAAATTTGCACCGGAGCCTCATGGTCACAAAACGACAGAGGATCAAGTGATTGAACCCCTCAATCCAGATTTTTCAGGATTTGTCTTCAAGATTCAAGCCAATATGGACCCTCGTCACCGTGACCGGATTGCCTTTGTGCGTATCGTATCTGGAGAGTTTGAGCGGGGCATGAGCGTCAACCTTCCGCGTACTGGAAAGGGAGCTAAACTTTCTAACGTCACTCAGTTTATGGCAGAAAGTCGTGAGAATGTGACAAATGCCGTAGCCGGTGATATTATCGGTGTTTATGACACGGGGACCTACCAGGTGGGGGATACCTTGACGGTTGGCAAGAATAAGTTCGAATTTGAGCCACTGCCTACCTTTACGCCAGAAATCTTCATGAAGGTTGCGGCTAAGAATGTCATGAAGCAGAAGTCTTTCCATAAGGGGATTGAGCAGTTGGTGCAGGAGGGTGCGATTCAGCTCTATACCAATTATCAGACGGGCGAGTACATGCTGGGGGCTGTTGGTCAGCTGCAGTTTGAGGTCTTCAAGCACCGGATGGAAAATGAGTACAATGCGGAAGTGGTCATGACGCCCATGGGTAAAAAGACGGTTCGATGGATCAAGCCGGAGGACTTGGATGAGCGGATGTCGTCTAGTCGGAATATTTTGGCCAAGGACCGTTTTGATCAGCCGGTATTCTTGTTTGAGAATGACTTTGCGCTGCGTTGGTTTGCGGATAAGTATCCGGATATTGTGTTAGAAGAGAAAATGTAAGGAGCTGGAAATGGGTTTGTTTTCAGGGATGTTTGGAAACGCTTCGCAGGCGGATATCAAGAAGGTTGAGGAGGAGCTTTCTGATTTCTTGATTTCTGGTGAGGTTGTGGAGCAGGCCTTTGTGCTGGTGCGTGATCTGATTGTCTTTACCTCGCGTCGTTTGATGATTGTGGATAAACAAGGGATGACTGGAAAGAAGGTGTCCTACAAATCTATTCCTTATCGGACGATTTCACGCTTTTCAGTGGAGACGACAGGGCATTTTGACTTGGATGCGGAGTTAAAGATTTGGATTTCGTCGGCCATAGAGCCTTCTGAAAGTTTGAGTTTCCGCTCGGATGATTCTGTATTAGAGATTCAACGTTTGTTAGCAGAAGCGATTTTGGATTAAGACAAATGAGGTTGGGACAGTGTGAAGTCCCAACCTCATTTTATTTTTTACGTTTGGCGATATCGACGAAGCGAAATTTATCCAACTTATGTCGGCTATCGGTGTATTGAAATTGCTGGCCGGACTTTAG
>Cebus_capucinus_imitator_PRJNA485217_SSR118__coassemble_566_pt1 | contig 12914 bp, 13 predicted proteins | sample Cebus_capucinus_imitator_PRJNA485217_SSR118__metabat2_low_PE_001 | metagenome-assembled genome bin Cebus_capucinus_imitator_PRJNA485217_SSR118
CTGTTCGCACCATTGTTCTGGCTAGCTTAGGTGCAGCCATGATGGCAGCCTGTTCGCAAATTAGTATCTCAATCGGTCCGGTCCCTTTTACTCTTCAGACATTTATTGTTGGATTTGTTGCCAGCACCTTCCCTAAAAACGAGGCGCGTTCAGCTGTTCTCATTTATATCTTGTTGGGACTTATAGGGTTACCGGTCTTTTCCAAGGCTGGAGCAACCACAGCGCTTTTTGGTCCGACCGGTGGCTATCTCTGGGGTTTGATTGCTTACGTTTTCTTGACTTCGCAACTCTTAACGAAAAAAGCCAGCTATCCGGGCTTGTTTGTCGCAAACCTAGCTGGCGATAGTTTGGTCTTTCTCTTTGGTCTTGTCTGGCTTCATCTAGTTGGGCACATGCCTGTAGCTGGTGCCTTCACTGTTGGTGTCTTGCCTTTTATCCTTCCGGACTTAGGTAAGATGGTAGCCATCACTGTCCTTGCTAAAACATTAAAGGAAAGACTGGCTGGTCTTATTGGTTCTGAAAGGCCTTAACCAGCACATCAAATTCTTCGTTGGAAAGGGTGATCCCTTTCCCCATTTTTGTATGGTCTGGACTCCAAGCCCGCAAATCAAATTTTGCAGGTGCGCCATTAAAGCTGACACGGTTGAGTTCCTTGGTCCACCCTTTCTCGTTTTCAGAGAGGGTCAGTAAGTGTTCTTCGATTGAAAATGTAAATTCCGCCATTTGGGCCTCCTTTGTTGAAATTACCTCTATTTGCTTTTCTTTTGTAAGAAAAGCTTGTATAATGGTTATTGTACCAAGTTAGGGAGAAAATTGCTATGAAAAAATTTCTCGAAGCAATCATCCAGGGGGCCAGTGAGTTTTTAGGTGAGAAGTCACCGCTTAAAACCAAGGCGGATTTACCCCCTATTTTAGCGATGATTGACACCGCTATGAACAAACAATCGGGCGTTCATGTAATTTTCCAAGATAAAAGTTTTACAGGAGATATTGTCAAATACGATTCCGAACGCAATCAATTGATCCTCAAAAACTTTAGAAGAAATGTATCGACGATTATCCGCATAGATGATATTAAACGCATTCGCCTGGTTCCCAAAACCATTAGCGAAGCACAAAAGAAAAACGAAGACTAGTTTCCAAACAAGTAGAAAGCTAGCTCTTCGTTTTTTTGTGTTATCGCATGGTCACAAATTCTTCAGACCCGGTCGGGTGAATGGCAACGGTCGCATCGAAGTCAGCCTTGGTGGCTCCCATTTTCATGGCCACCGCAAAACCTTGAATCATCTCATCCACTCCGTAGCCAATCCCGTGAAGCCCGATAATCTTTTCATCCTCACCCAGCGTCACCAGTTTCAGACGGGTTGTTTCTCTATGACTGGTTACGGCGGAGTACATGGACGCAAAAGTGGACTGGTAGCATTTGATTTGGTCTTGTCCATAGGTCGCGAGGGCCTCCTCTTCCGTGAAGCCGACCGTCCCAATGGGTGGATGGGTAAAGATGACGGTTGGCACGAGCTTGTAATCCATTTTAGCATCCTGCATGCCGTTGAAGAGACGTTCAGCCAGAAGTCTCCCCGCTTTAATAGCGACTGGGGTCAACTCCAGTTGACCGGTGACATCGCCAATGGCATAAATCCCAGGAGTGGTAGTTTCTTGAAATTCGTTGACTTGAATAAAGCCACGCTCTGTCAAATGAACCCCCGCAGCTTGGAGGTTGAGTCCGTCAATATTAGGCACACGTCCGATGGCCCAGATGACGTGTTGAGCTCGGTGTCTTGTTCCGTCTTCAAAGTGGACTTCCAGCGAATCTTCCCCTAAGGAAACTAAGGAAGAAGGAACCTTGTGAGTGTGAAGGCGAATCCCGCTTTTATCCATTTCATCGGTTAAGACTTGGATGATGGATTTGTCGAACTTGCGAAGCGGGCGGTTGCCGCGGACGAAGAGGTCGGTTTTGACGCCCAGGGCATGGAGGACACTGGCCAGCTCGCAGGCGATGTAGCCAGCTCCGACAATGGCCACGGATTCAGGCAGGGTATCCCAATTGAAAACGTCGTCGGAGGCTTCACCCAGCTCGACGCCAGGGATATCTGGAAGGGCGGGTTTGGCTCCGGTTGCAATGACGATGTGGTCGGCCTGGATTTCGCGGTTATCGACGATGACGGTTTTTGCATCTTTAAATGAGGCATAGCCAGGAATGTAGGTGACACCGTTGTTTTCGAAACTTCGAGCATAGGAGGAACGCGCGCGGTCGATATAGGCCTCGCGATTTTTGCGCAGGGTGGCAAAGTCGAAGTGAGTTCCTTCAGAGGTGAAGCCGTATTCGGGTCCGAATTTACTGATGGCTTGGGCAATTTGTGCACCGTACCACATAATCTTTTTAGGGACGCAGCCGTTGTTAACACAGGTACCTCCAAGTTTTTTGCCTTCGATGACAGCGGCTTTGGCGCCTCGTTGTCCGGCACGATTCATGGCTCCGATGCCGCCTGAGCCACCACCAATGGCGATGATGTCGTATTTTTCCATAGGATCTCCTTTGCATATGCTTATATGTCCATTGTAGCTGAAAAGTTTTTTGGATGCAAAATTCTGATACGGAATTGACAAATAGGGGCCTGTTTGTGTATGATAGTTGTAATACAGAAAAATCGTTTGACGATGAAGACTCTAGGAGGGTAGAATGAAAGTGTTGAAAAAGTGGATGCGTCGCTTGGTGCAGAAACTCATTGCAGGATGGCGTCGGGTGAGAGCTTGGAAAATCTGGCAGCAGATTCTCTTTTGGGTGGGATTGGCTGTCCTACTCTTGTTTGTTTTGACAGGAATCTTCTCTGGAGGCACATCCAAAACGACTGAGGAAATTTTGGTGGATAATCCCAAGGTGGGTGTCTTGGCTTCCTCTAATCTGCTCAGTGGTCGTGTGGTTGCTAGCAATGAGCAATATGTTTATTACGATAGTAGCAAGGGTGATTTAGAGGCCGTCTATGTCAATGTTGGCGATGAAGTTGGTCTTGGTCAGCCACTGGCACAATACCAAACGACGGATGCCCAAGTAGCCTATGATACGGCTGTGCGTGCCCTCAATAAGGCAGAGCGACAAATCAATGACCATATCGCCAATGGTGTGCAAGGGTCGAATGCTCCATCTGCAGCGACAGGTTCCGATTCGGCTAGCACGGTAGATGCCAGCGCGTCAAGTGGGGCAAGTGCAAGCAGTGCGGACGTGACAGGAAGCGAGGCCTCAAGCACTGCTGGAACGAGCACCAGTGACAGTGCCAGTGCTCAACGAAGCTATAATAGTCAATTAGCAGATTTGCAAGATGCTTATGCGGATGCCTTAGACAATGTCAATAAAGCACAAACTGCCTTGAATAATACCACGGTTTCATCGACCATCTATGGTACGGTGGTTGAAGTCAACCGCGATGTGGCCAAATCTGGTTCTACGGCCAATCAAACTATTGTTCACATCGTCAATAATGGTGGTTTGGAAGTCAAAGGTGAATTGTCTGAGTACAATCTATCCAAGGTTAAAGTTGGTCAAGAAGTGACCTTGACTTCAAAAGTCTATCCAGAAAAAACCTGGACGGGGACCATTACCTATATTTCGGATTATCCAAAGGAAGAAACAGCAACCACAAGTAATGGAAGTACAACAACCAATCCCAAATATCCATTTACCATTGAAATTGATGGCACTGGGGAACTCCTCAAACAAGGTTTTACGGTCAGCATTGAGATTTCCAGTGAGTCCAAAGGCTTGCTCCTTCCTATTGATGCGGTTGTTGTAGATGGGGATAAAAACTATGTTTGGGTCTACAAAGATGGGCACCTCAAAAAGGTAGAAGTGACGGTTGGAAACGCAGATGCCATCAATCAAGAAATTTTGTCTGGTGTCAACAAGAATGCCAAAGTCATTGTCAACCCACAAAGCGACTTTAAAGACGGGCAGGAGGTGAAGGTCAGTGACGTCCCTCATTCAGATTAAAGAAATTCGAAAAAGTTATCGCAATGGTGATCAAGAACTATTGGTATTGAAGGATGTCGATTTAGAGATTGAGGAAGGTGAGTTTGTTGCCATCATGGGGCCTTCTGGATCTGGGAAGTCTACCCTTATGAATATGATTGGTATGCTGGACCGTCCGACCAGTGGGCAGTATGTCTTGAACGGACGTGATGTCTCTCAATTGACGGAAAAAGAGTTGGCCCATGTCCGAAATCAAGAGATTGGTTTTGTCTTTCAACAATTCTTTCTCCTCTCTAAGTTAGATGCTAGTCAGAATGTCGAGCTTCCCTTGATTTATGCGGGAGTAGGAGCTGGGGAACGTCGAAAAAAAGCCGACTATTATTTAGATAAGGTGGAGTTGGGGCAGCGCAAGCACCATCTCCCTTCCGAGTTATCGGGAGGGCAAAAACAACGGGTGGCTATTGCACGCGCTCTGGTCAACAGTCCGTCTCTCATTTTAGCGGATGAACCGACAGGGGCTCTCGATACTAAGACGGGAGATCAAATCATGAAGCTCCTCAGTGAACTGAATGCTGAAGGCACAACCATCATTATGGTTACCCATGAACCGGAAATTGCCGCCTATGCCAAACGTCAGATCGTTATTCGGGATGGTGTGATTACAGAAGATAGTGGAGGTCCATCACATGGAAAACATTAAATTTGCCTTGACCTCTATTCTGGGCCACAAGATGCGTGCCTTTCTGACCATGTTGGGTATCATCATCGGGGTTTCTTCGGTCGTTGTCATCATGGCTTTGGGAACCGGAATGAGAGAAGGGTTCGTTAAGACCATTTCTAAAAACAAGGAATATGTGCAGCTCTTTTATTCTCCCAAACGTTCTAATTATGTCCAAGGGGTATCCCTGACGGAACCAGAAGGACCGGTGGATGAGGAAGTAGAAGGGGAACCGACTGTTGACCCTCCCGTCGTTCAGGAATCTTGGGTCAAGACCATTTTAGAGGTGGATGGCGTCAAGGGCTATTATGTCACCAACGATGCCAGTGCAGATTTTTCCTATCGGTCTAAAAAGGCTGATAAGGTAGCCATCACAGGAGTCAATCAAACTTTCTTCCAGTTGCAAGCCTACAAGATTCTAAAAGGTCGCAAACTCCAGAAGGAAGATTATGAGAACTTTTCTAGAGTAGTTATGCTGGATAAGGATCTGGCTAGGAAGTTATTCGGAAATGAATCCGCAGCCCTCAATCAGATTGTGTCAGTTGGAGATAGCGCCTATCGGGTTATTGGTGTCTACCAAGATCCAAATGCGCAAGCATCCATGGCGAGTATGCAATCGGGTGGAACAGCTATTATGGCCAACAGTCAGGTGGCAGCCGAATTTTCAACCAATGATGTGACCAACATTGTCGCATATATTCCTGATACCCAGGCCATTCCAGTAGCTGGTGTGGAAGCAGCGCGTGCTTTGACACAAGCGTCTGGTGTTTCACAGGGTGAGTTTCAGATGCTCAATCTGGATTCCGTCATTGCTGATATTAACAAGAATATCAGTGCATTTACATCAGGTATCGGAATTATTGCTGGAATCTCTCTTCTGGTTGGTGGAATCGGTGTGATGAATATCATGCTGGTATCTGTTACGGAACGGACGAGAGAAATCGGACTAAGGAAGGCCTTGGGAGCGACGCGCTCCTCCATCCTCATCCAATTCCTAACCGAAGCAATGATTCTGACGCTGATTGGTGGTGGAATCGGTCTCTTGTTGGCGACCGGTATTGTGGCGCTGATTGGAAGTGCGGCGGCTAGTCTCCTGGGGGGACCGCCTATTGTGTCGATTCCGGTTGCTCTGGGATCGTTGGTTTTCTCGGCAGCCATTGGGATGATCTTCGGGATCCTGCCTGCTAATCATGCGTCTAAGTTGGATCCGATTGAAGCGCTTCGATATGAGTAAGAAAAAAATAAGAGAGATTTCCTCGTGGCGAAAAGCTGCGGGGGAATTTTTTACGTTTGTGAGCATTTGATTTTACAATATCACTAGTTAGTGATAAAATAAAATCAGATAAAACATTTGGAGGACATACTCATGATTGAATTAGGAATCTCAACATTTGGTGAAACAACAGAAATTGAAGGAACAGGGAAAAGTTTTAGCCATGACGAACGGATTCGTCAATTGGTGGCGGAAATCGAATTGGCAGATAAGGTTGGATTGGACGTTTATGGAATTGGGGAACACCACCGCGAGGATTTTGCGGTTTCTGCGCCTGAAATTGTCTTGGCAGCGGGTGCGGTCAACACCAAGAAGATTCGTTTGACAAGTGCGGTCTCTATTATTTCGAGTATGGACCCTATCCGTCTTTACCAACAGTACGCGACCATTGATGCGCTATCCAATGGTCGTGCAGAAATTATGGCAGGCCGTGGTTCCTTTATAGAATCCTTCCCTTTATTTGGTTATGATTTGAAAGATTATGATGAACTTTTTGATGAAAAATTAGACCTGCTTTTATATGCCAATCAAGAAACGAATGTGACTTGGAAAGGAGAGCATACGCAAAGTATCCCAGGACGCGATGTTTATCCACGCGCAGTTCAAAAAAACGGGCTTCCAATTTGGGTTGCAACGGGCGGCAATGTCGAATCTACTGTGAAGATTGCGCACATGGGGCTTCCAATTGTCTATGCCATCATTGGTGGCAACCCACTCTACTATAAACAATTAGCAGACGCTTACCGTAAAATTGGTTCGGACGAAGGCTATGCGGCTGACCAACTAAAAGTGGGTGCCCACTCATGGGGCTTTATTATGGAAGATGGAGAAGAAGCGGTCAAACGTTACTTCCATCCAACCAAACAAGTGGTGGACGCTATTTCAAAAGAGCGTGCTCACTGGTCTCCAATGACTTATGACCAATACTTGCAACAAGTTGGTCCCGATGGAGCCATGTTTGTAGGGAATCCCGAACAAGTCGCGGAGAAGTTGATTAAGATGATTGAAAATGTTGGCCTGGACCGTTTCATGCTTCACTTGCCAGTCGGATCTATGCCTCACGAAGATGTTCTCAAAACAATTGAGCTCTTTGGAACAAAAGTGGCACCAATTGTCCGGGCCCACTTTGCAGCAAAAGAAAAAGCATAGACGAGGTAATTTGGGGAGAGGCGGTGAGCGACCTAATCGTCTAAAACGGTCCGCCGCCAGCTACCGACTTTCCCCCCTACCTAATTGTTAATTTTACACAAATAAAAACGTTTTGACTGGGAGACCTCGTGCAGGCCTCGTCCAGAGTCAAAACGTTTTTTTACTGTATAGACGTTATAGGGATTAAAAATTCTTTGGCGTCACATCCTTGATGGACCGGCGGGCAAGTTGGCTTGGTGACTGGTCTACCGCATCGTCCACCACCGTCAGATGTTCGCTAGCCTCTTGACCCGCTTGCTCCTGACGCCATTTCAAAAAGCGGTTCATATCCTTTTCGATGTTTTTAAAGCAAAAAGCTAATACAGCCGCATCATCCGCCATCCCGATGAAAGGAATGAAATCAGGAATGACATCGAAAGGAGAGAGGAAGTAGAGGAGGGCCGCTAGGGCTGCCACGATGGAGCCCACTGGAATCTCAGAATAATCCTTATGAATGTAGTGGTTGACCATGGATGCCAAAATTGGAACCTGGCTCAACTTTTTCCCAACGAAAGGAACCTCCTTTACTTTCATTTCCACTTCAAATAAAATGGCTTCAACCTGTTCCTTATCCGCAAGCAGTTGACGCGCCTTGTCCATTTGTTGTCCCAAAGCTGTCTTGACTTCATCCCATCTGGGATTGTTCGTGACATATTTCTCAATCAATTGTTCAAACATAGATTTGTTTCCTTCTTAGCATTTTCTAAAGTATAGCATAATGTCGAAAAGAAAAGAAAATTCGAGTCGCTTTCTTACAAGAAATTCTTGAAAGAGCTTTCTTTTTACTTTTTAATTTATTATAATATCATTACAATAAACAATCGAAAGGAGTTTACGATGAAATATAAACTCACCAATGGCATTCTTACCGTTGAATGCTCCAGTTTTGGCGGTCAATTAACCTCCATTAAAAACGATGAAGGACTCGAATACCTCTGGCAGGGAGACCCCACCTATTGGGGCGGCCAAGCGCCCATCCTCTTCCCCATCTGCGGTAGCCTGCGCAGTGACCAGGCCAGCGTCACCCTCCACAATGGAAAAGAGGGACACATCCAAATGCCCCGCCATGGTATTGTGCGCAAAAAAGAATTTACCGTCCTTCCCAAATCTGAACACAAAATCGCCTTTCGCTACGAATCAAATAAAAGCAGCCTCGAAGCTTTTCCTTTCCACTTTGTCCTAGAAGTAGCCTATACATTAGAGGAAGACAGCATCCTGGTTGAGCAAACCGTCTATAATCCAGCCCCTGATCAGGTCCTCCCTTACTTTATCGGTGGCCACCCCGGCTTTAACTGCCCTCTCGTTGAACCGCTTCAGTTCGAGGACTATTACCTGCAGTTCGACCAGGACCACCGCACCACGACACCCAAAGTCTATCCCGAGACCGGCCTCTTGGACACCAATAACCGCAAGCCCCTCAGCCTTCCCCACGGCCAGCTGCCCTTGAGCCATGACCTCTTTGCCATTGATGCCATCGTCTTTGACCGCCTTCGTTCCCGTAGAGTTAGCCTTTTAAGTAAAAAAGATTCTCACGGGGTCCGCCTTGATTTCCATGACTTTCCACACTTGTTGGCTTGGTCCAGCGCGAACCGTGGACCTTTTATCGCCCTAGAACCCTGGAGCGGTTTGTCGACCACCTTGTCGGAGAACAACCAGTTTGAAAACAAAGCCAATCTACGCCGAATTCCACCAGGCCAAAAGGACAAGACATCTTACCGCATCACGTGTTTCTGATAGCCAAGAAAAGTCTACATAGGTTTCGTCTTAGTTGAACAGTTTCAAGCTCGAATTGTATCGGATAAACGGTTCGAACTAACTGACAGTCAGACGGAATAGAAGAGGTGAGCAAGTGACAAAAAAATAAAAGCAACGGTTTCATCTGCCGTTGCTTTTATTCGTTTATTTATTTCATGGTTGGGAATAGGAGAACGTCGCGGATGGTAGTGGTATCTGTTAACAACATGACCAAACGGTCGATACCGATTCCAAGTCCACCTGTTGGTGGCATACCGTATTCCAAGGCTTCCACGAAGTCGTAGTCGATTCCTGTTGCCTCGTCATCTCCTAATTCCTTGGCAGCCGCTTGTGCTTCAAAACGAGACAATTGATCGATTGGATCATTCAACTCTGTGAAGGCATTAGCGTATTCTTTCTTCATGATGAAGAGTTCGAAGCGGTCTGTGAAGCGTGGATCTTCTGGATTTTTCTTAGCCAATGGAGAAACTGCTACAGGGTGACCGTAAACAAAGGTTGGTTGGATCAAGGTTTCTTCAACAAATTCTTCAAAGAAGGCGTTGATGATGTGCCCTACTTCTGTATAGTGTTTTTCAACTGGAACATGTTTTTCATTGGCCAAAGCAACAGCCTCTTCAAAGGTCATATCTGCCCAGAAATCAACTCCTGTGATTTCTTTGATGGCATCGACCATATGAACGCGTTTGAAGGGTTCATGGATACGGATTTCTGTTCCTTGATAGTCGATGGGACCATCGCCACGGACAGAAACAGCAGCGTGTTGGATGATCCCTTCTGTTAAGTCCATGATATCGTGGTAGTCTGCATAGGCTTGGTAAGCTTCAATAGAAGTGAACTCAGGGTTGTGAGTAGCATCCATTCCTTCGTTACGGAAGATCCGTCCGATTTCATAAACGCGCTCCATACCGCCAACGATCAAGCGTTTGAGGTGCAATTCAGTTGCGATTCGAAGAACCATGTCGATGTTTTGAGCATTGTGGTGGGTAATAAATGGACGGGCAGAAGCGCCACCAGCTTCATTATGAAGCACGGGTGTTTCGACTTCCAAGAATCCTTGAGCATCCATGTAACGACGGATTTCAGAAATGATTTTTGAACGTGTGATGAAACGATCGAAACTTTCACGGTTGGAAATCAGATCCAAATAGCGTTTGCGGTAAATGGTCTCCACGTCCGTCAACCCATGGAATTTTTCAGGAAGTGGACGTAGGGCTTTAGAAAGGTGTGTCAGATGGGTTGCCTTAATAGACAACTCTCCCATATCGGTACGCATGACTTCACCTTCCACGCCAAGGAAATCTCCCAAGTCCGCTTTTTTGAAGATTTCGTAGTTTTCTTCGCCGACTGCGTCTTTACGAACATAGATTTGAATTTGGCCTTCGCGGTCTTGTAAGTGGGCGAAACCAACTTTTCCTTTCCCACGTTTGGTCATCAAACGTCCTGCGATAATGGCTGTTTGGTTAAGGTCGTGCAATTGGTCCTTATCGAGGTCTGCGTATTTATCTTTTAATTCACCAGAGTTTGCAGTACGCTCGAACCGTTTACCGAAGGGATCGATCCCATTTTCAGCTAAGGCAGCCATTTTTTCGCGACGAATAATCTGCTGGTCGTTTAATTCTTCCATATATTCGTTAGACATGTGTTTCCTCCATTGTTTATAATGCTTGTTCTAAGCTATTTTTAAATATGTAAATTTATTTTAACACAAATATGTAGAAAAGAGTAGGGTTTTCCTATTCTTCCTCTAGGTAAGAGGTATCATTCCAAGATACCAAGTCAAAGTGTTGGAAATCTTCTGTTTCCAAGATCGTAACGGAACCATTTTTTAAGCCCCCCGCCAAGCGTAGTTGAGCTGGCTCGTATCCAAGTAAGGTACGGATGGATGCAACTAAGTTAGCACCGTGGCCCACAATCAAGACATTTTCATAGCCCTTATCTTTGAGCGATTGAATAAAGGCTACAACGCGATGGGTCATAGCATAGAGGGATTCGCCTCCGAACATTTGGCTGTGGAAATTAGCCAAGTTGTGGCGGAAAGCCTCGATTTGCTTGGGATAGATGCTGGCAATCAGATCGATTTTTTGCCCTTCCAGACTTCCCAAATTCCATTCGCGAATCTCCTTGACGGATTCGACGGTCACATCTTTCTTGTTTTCATCGGCTAGGATTTGAGCGGAGCTGACTGCTCGGTTTAAATCACTAGAGTAGATGGCATCAAAAGGAATGGAAGCAAGCGCCTTTCCTAAATGATGCAAATCGATGATAGCTTGTTCTGTTAAGGGGGAGTCCCCACCAGCACCTTGGAAGCGTCCTTCCTCATTCCATTCTGTGCGGCCATGTCGTACGAAATACAATTTCATGGTCTAGAATCTCCTTGTTTACTCTACAATTTTTTTATTTCATGTTTTCTGATTGAGGTTTATCAAGTAAATCCTCAAAGCGTGCTTGAACGAAGTCAGCTAGATCCTCCGCCTTTATCTCAATACTACGACCAATTTCTCCGGCAGACACATAGATAGATTCCATGTCACGTGCCACCTGATCGATGAAGATTGGGAAGGAGTGCTTTTGTCTGATGCCTACGGGATTGTTGGCGCCATGAACATAGCCAGTAGTCTTTTCCAAATCCTTCTGTGGAATCATATGCACCTTCTTATTTCCAGAAACTTTAGCGAGTTTCTTCTCAGATAAGTGTTCGGTAATAGGAATCATTCCAATAACGGGACCGGTCTTATCACCGATTAAGGCGAGGGTCTTAAAAATATGACCTTTTTGAATGTCTTCTGGGAGGTCACCGACTAGCCCATTAAACTGTTTTCCCTCATGTGGAACTTTTGCTTTTGTCAAAATTTGTTCAACTAATGTTTTCTTTAATTTTGTCTTTTTAGCCATTCAGTTTCTCCTCATTCTAGCAAGATATCATTATACCACAAATAGCAAGGAAAAGTGAGGCATATCAACCAAAAAAACACCGCTTACTGCGATGTTTTCGTGGTTGTTTGTTTAGGAAGAGTACCGAATAATTTTTTAAAGGTATCCTTCCGATTTCGATTGGGAGCAATCTGGTTCAAATCAACGGCGTAATCAAATCCACTAATCCATCCTTCAGATGTGTATTGGTGAAGATCATAGTCCATCTCGGTCTCGGGAGCAGCGTTGAAATAACCAGAGTTATTGCCATAAGTTGGAATCCAGACAGCATCGAATTTATCGGTTTGAATGGAATGTTCTAAGATGAAGTAGGTTCCGACGTAAATACCAACGTTTTTAGCACCGAGGCTTTTCAATTTTGATCGAAAAGCTTCGATACCAGCATTCATGTCTGACATGGTTTTTTCTTCGACATCCAACCAATAGTAACTTGGCTTGTATTTTTCAGATGCTCTGTAGAATTCTTGGGCTTCTTGTTCCATCTCCTGTTTAGAACTGGCAGCCACATATGCGTAGACTGCAATTGGAATGCCTCGTTTTTGCAACTCCTCAATATGGGTCTGATAGGCCTTATCGAGCCCATTCAGGTAGGTGGCGGTGTTGTCCTCTTTTGCTTGAGCACCACTATGCACACGGATAATTGCACCTGAAATGGCGTCTGCCATCAAATCATAATCGATTTGCTCGGGCATTTGCCAACCAGAAATATCAATGATTGGCTTCAACTCCAATGGTTCTTCAGAAGAGGAAGAAGGGGTCTTCTTTTTAGAAGAAGTTGACTGCGTGACTTTAGTGAGGCCACTTTTGGCTTGATTTTGTTCCAGATGCATGCGAGATCCAAGCAGGAAAACAAAAAAAGCAACAAAAAAGGCGACAATAAAAATCGGTTTAATCCTCTTTCTCATATCTTGTATATTTTACATTACTTTTTTCAAAAAGGCAAAGAATTACGTCTCAAAATCCCTATATTTCAAGCTTTCCCCTTTTAATAACCTATATTAAAAAGGTGAGTCTGAGAGAAAGAGCTCGACCAGAAAGCGTTTTCTAGGTGGATTGGGCTGGCTACAAACTTTAAATTGAAAGAA
>Cebus_capucinus_imitator_PRJNA485217_SSR118__coassemble_570_pt1 | contig 12862 bp, 11 predicted proteins | sample Cebus_capucinus_imitator_PRJNA485217_SSR118__metabat2_low_PE_001 | metagenome-assembled genome bin Cebus_capucinus_imitator_PRJNA485217_SSR118
CTCAAACACTCCACTGGAGTGTTTGAGCCTACTAGCTTTCGCGGGGATTGAAAAGGTCCAGTGGACCTTTTCAAGTCCGAGCTTTGAAACTAGGGAGTGTGACAGAACTATTTCCTCAAGGAAAATAGTTCTGTCACACTCCCTTTCTTTTTTTTCTCAGCATTTTTCTGGTATTCCTAATTGAGAATATGTTTTTGAATGGCCACAGCGACCCCATTTTCATCATTCGTGAGGGTTACGTCTTGGGCCAGTTCTTTGATATGAGGGGCTGCGTTTCCCATTGCAATCCCCAGTCCCGCGTATTCTAGCATTTCAATGTCATTATTGGCATCTCCAATAGCCATAATTTCGGATGCTTGGATTCCTAATTTGTCAGCAAGCCGCGCCAGTGCAGAAGCTTTGGTGGTTCCTTTTGGCATGCACTCGTAAATAACAGGCTGAGAGCGTACACCGGAGAAACGCTCTTCCAGTTGGACTCCGAATCCTTCTTGGAACTCATCGAGTGGTTCTTTATCAGCAAGAAACATGGCTTGGAAAATAATGTCTTTGCCAGAGAGGGCCTGTTCTAAGCTGATGCGGGTCGGTGTAGTGAAAACAAGTCCAGCATCATAGGTGACCAAATCTGTTGCTTCCTCATCGACAACTAGATAGTGGTCCATATCAAAGAGTGTCAGTTGGGCAGGAGCCTGTTGTCCAACCTCATAAAGATACTGAATGTCTTCTGTGGTCAATTCACGCCAGTCCACTAAGCTCCAATCTTTTGTTTCGAGCGTGGTACAACCATTGTTTATGATCATGTATTCTTTTTCTGTCAGTCCTAATTTTTCGAAGTAGGGTTTGACACCAACCAGGGGTCTTCCTGTACAAAGCACCAATTGGACACCGGCATCGATTGCTTGGTGAATGGCATCAATATTTTCTTGGGATAGGGACTTGTCCTCGTGAAGGAGTGTTCCGTCCATGTCTAAGGCTAGTAATTTAATCATTTGAATTCCTCCTAGTCAGATACCATTTTAGTATAGCACAAATTTACTTTAAAAGTTGCTTGGAATCCGGCTTACATGGTACAATAGAATGAATACAGAAAAGGATGAGAGACATGAATGTTGAAGAATTAAAAGCGCGTCAGGAAAAGATTCGTAACTTTTCAATTATTGCGCATATTGACCACGGGAAGTCAACCCTGGCTGACCGTATCTTGGAAGCGACTGAAACAGTTTCTTCTCGTGAAATGCAAGCCCAGCTTTTAGATTCCATGGACTTGGAGCGGGAGCGTGGGATTACCATTAAATTGAATGCGATCGAGCTTAACTACACAGCCAAAGATGGTGAGACTTATATTTTCCACTTGATCGATACACCGGGACACGTGGACTTTACCTATGAAGTTTCTCGATCATTAGCTGCGTGTGAGGGAGCCATCCTCGTTGTTGACGCAGCTCAAGGGATAGAGGCGCAAACCTTGGCAAATGTCTATCTTGCTTTGGATAACGATTTGGAAATTCTCCCAGTCATTAACAAGATTGACTTACCTGCTGCTGACCCTGAACGTGTTCGGGGAGAAATCGAAGATGTGATTGGACTCGATGCCAGTGAAGCGGTTTTGGCGTCAGCCAAGGCAGGAATTGGAATCGAGGAAATTCTGGAGCAAATTGTTGAATACGTGCCTGCTCCAAGTGGAGATGTGGAAGCACCCCTCAAGGCCTTAATTTTTGACTCGGTTTATGATGCCTATCGTGGAGTCATCCTTCAAGTTCGTGTTATGGACGGAATGGTTAAACCAGGGGACAAGATTCAAATGATGTCCAACGGCAAGACCTTCGATGTAACGGAAGTAGGGATTTTTACTCCTAAAGCAGTTGGTCGCGATTTCCTAGCAACCGGGGATGTTGGTTATATTGCTGCATCAATTAAGACAGTTGCGGATACCCGTGTCGGTGATACGGTCACCTTAGCAAACAATCCTGCGGATGAGCCACTTCATGGTTATAAACAAATGAATCCAATGGTCTTTGCAGGGCTTTATCCAATTGAGTCCAACAAATATAATGACCTACGTGAAGCACTGGAGAAATTGCAACTGAATGATGCCAGTCTTCAATTTGAACCAGAGACCTCTCAAGCGCTTGGATTTGGTTTCCGTTGTGGTTTTCTTGGCCTCCTTCATATGGACGTTATTCAAGAACGTTTGGAGCGTGAGTTCAATATCGACCTCATTATGACGGCACCATCTGTTATTTACAAGGTCAACTTGACCGACGGAAGTAGCATGGATGTATCCAACCCATCTGAGTTTCCAGATCCAACCACGGTGGATTCGATTGAAGAACCTTATGTCAAGGCGCAAATTATGGTGCCTCAAGAATTTGTTGGGGCGGTCATGGAATTGGCTCAGCGGAAACGTGGAGACTTTGTGACTATGGACTATATTGACGATAACCGGGTCAACGTGATCTATCAGATTCCATTGGCTGAAATTGTCTTTGATTTCTTCGATAAACTCAAATCATCCACGCGCGGCTATGCGTCTTTTGATTACGAGATTTCTGAATACCGTAAGTCTCAATTGGTTAAAATGGATATTCTCTTAAATGGTGACAAGGTTGATGCCCTCAGCTTTATCGTTCACCGTGAGTTTGCTTACGAACGCGGAAAATTAATCGTTGAAAAACTGAAGAAAATCATTCCACGTCAACAATTTGAAGTTCCGATTCAAGCAGCGATTGGTCACAAGATTGTGGCACGTACCGATATCAAGGCATTACGTAAGAACGTCCTTGCCAAATGTTACGGTGGTGACGTCTCACGGAAACGGAAACTTTTGGAAAAACAAAAAGCAGGTAAGAAACGGATGAAGGCCATCGGATCTGTCGAAGTGCCTCAAGAAGCTTTCCTTTCCGTTCTGTCTATGGATGAATCCTAAGGACGCGTCCCAAGCTAAAACATGGAACAATCTTACTGTTTCTATGATAAACATTTCAAGTAATTAGAAAGCTCTAACTAAAATAGAAGTGGAGTCCCAATATGAAAAAATATATGGTCTTAAGCAGCTTGTTGCTTTCTGTAGGATTGCTGACTGCTTGTACAACCAATACAACGAAGAACCAGTCTACAAAAAGCTCTCAATCGCAGCAGACTTCAAGTTCAACGAGTAAAGAGGATAAGAAAACTTCAACGAAGGATGCTTCCTCCTCTAAAGATTCGAAAGAAACGAGCTCTGCCATTGTCGATTCAGAAGAGAAGCAAGTCGTTGGTTCTGATGACTATGGCTATATTGAAATTCCTAAAAACTGGGTTAAATTTCAAGATTTGGCTGGTGGAGACTCCATCCAATATGCAGATGGTAGTCCAATAAATATCGTGACACTCAATGCCTTTACTCGTGAAAAGGCCCAGGTTCCAGAAGGACAAGCTTTCAATGCTCAAGAGTTGGCAGGGCGTATCGCTTATTCTTATACGCAGCCAAGTGAGAAAGAGAAGATTAACGATATATCAGCGGACTATGTTCAAGTAGCTGGCGTAGAAGGAGCACAAATCCATCTCGAGTTTAAAACAGGTATTGTTATGAACCTTGTCCTATTTCAAACAGAGGAGAATGGAAAAGTCTATTTCTTAACCTTGGAAGGAACCAAGGACAAGGTCAATACCTTGATGCCGGGTATTTTATCCAGTTGGAAGCCACAGAAATAGGGGATTGTCAAACTGACAAGGTTGAGAGAATGAATCTGGATTTCTTATCAGTGATATCCAATCAAAGCAAATAAAAGTCTCTAAAATATTTATGGAAGCATCTCTTGCATCCATAGATTTTAGAGGCTTTTTGCTATAATATTAGGTATGAATGAATTAGTTAAATCCAAATTAGAGTTATTGCCAACTAATCCAGGTTGCTATATACACAAAGATAAATATGGAAAGATTATTTATGTAGGAAAGGCCAAGAATTTAAGAAATCGTGTGCGTTCTTATTTTAGAGGAAGTCATGATACCAAAACCGAAGCCCTGGTTTCTGAAATTTATGATTTCGAATTTATTGTGACGGAATCAAATATCGAAGCCCTCTTATTAGAAATTAATTTAATTAAGGAAAATCGACCCAAGTATAATATTATGCTTAAGGATGATAAATCTTATCCTTTTATTAAGATTACCAATGAGCGATATCCTCGTTTATTAATTACGAGACAAGTGAAGAAGGATGGGGGGCAGTATTTTGGCCCTTACCCAGATGTTGGAGCCGCCAATGAGATTAAGCGACTCTTGGATCGTATTTTCCCTTTTAAAAAATGTAAGAATCCGCCAGAAAAAATCTGCTTTTATTACCACTTAAATCAGTGTATGGCTCATACCATTTCTGGAAAAGATCAACAATTTTTTAAAGAGATGGCCCAGCAGGTATCTGATTTCTTGAAAGGACAGGATAATCAAATTGTTGATGAGTTGCAGGAGAAAATGAAAGAGGCGGCTAGCTCTATGGAATTTGAGAAGGCCGCTGAATATCGGGATTTGATTCAAGCCATTGCGACTCTTCGGACCAAGCAACGGGTCATGGCCAAGGATCTTCAAAATCGAGATGTCTTTGGCTATTATGTTGACAAGGGCTGGATGTGTATTCAGGTGTTTTTTGTCCGTCAAGGGAAATTGATTGAACGGGATGTCCAGATGTTCCCTTACTATAATGATCCAGATGAAGATTTCCTCACCTATTTGGGACAATTTTACCAAGATAGTCGGCATTTGATTCCAAATGAAGTTCTGATTCCGTCTGATATAGATGAGGAGTCAGTTGCTGCACTCGTGGATACGAAAATTGTCAAGCCTCAACGAGGTGAAAAGAAGCAATTGGTTCAGTTGGCTATCAAAAATGCTCAAGTATCCTTGCAACAAAAATTTGATTTATTGGAAAAATCGATTGAGAAAACACAAGGAGCTATTGAAAACCTAGGAGATATCTTACAGATCCCTACGCCAACGCGAATTGAGGCCTTTGATAACTCGAATATTATGGGGACCAGTCCGGTTTCAGCCATGGTAGTTTTTGAAAATGGGAAGCCCAATAAAAAAGAATATCGAAAATATAAAATTAAAACTGTAGTGGGACCCGATGATTACGCTAGTATGCGTGAGGTTATTAAACGTCGATACGGTCGTGTCATTCGAGATCAATTGAGACCACCTGATTTAATTATCATTGACGGAGGACAGGGGCAAGTCAATATCGCAAAAGATGTCTTGAATGAATTAGGTTTGGATATTCCAGTTGCAGGTTTGCAGAAAAATGACAAGCACCAGACTCAAGAATTACTCTTTGGTGACCCATTAGAAGTTGTGCCACTATCTAGAAATTCGCAAGAGTTCTTTCTCTTGCATCGTATTCAGGATGAAGTCCACCGTTTTGCCATCACCTTTCACAGACAAGTGCGGTCCAAGAATTCCTTTGCTTCTAAATTGGATGGAATCGATGGATTGGGGCCAAAACGGAAACAAATGTTAATGAAGCATTTCAAGAGTATTAAAAATATTCAAGAAGCTTCCGTTGAGGAGATGGGTTCTATTGGGATTCCCAAAGCTGTTGCGGAGGCTGTCCATGAAAAATTGAATGTTTCAGTTTCAGAATAGGGCATGCAAACCTTTTCAAAAAGTGCTAAAATAGAAGTAGTGATTTACCAAACATAGAAAGAGGTTTCCTATGAAATTTTTGGAACTAAATAAGAAACGCCATGCAGTCAGACAGTTTAATGACCAAGCTGTCGACTTAAAAGATGTTCGCACAGCCATTGAAATTGCAACATTGGCTCCAAGTGCTCATAATATCCAACCATGGAAATTTGTTGTCGTCCAAGAACGCAAAGAGGACCTAGCAAAGATTGCGCGTGGTGGAAATTATGATCAAGTACTCTCAGCACCAGTGAGCATTGTCCTATTTGCAGATACGGATTTAAAATTGCGTGCACGTAAGATTGCTCGTATTGGTGGGAAATCTCTATCTGAGGAAAAACTCCAATATTTCTTACAAAATCTCCCGGCAGAGTTTGAACGCTATAGTCAAGAAGAAATCAATTCTTACTTGTCATTGAATACCGGTTTGGTTGCCTTGAATTTAGTGATGGCTCTAACTGACCAAGGAATTTCTTCCAATATGATTTTAGGCTTTGATAAAGCAAAAGCTAATGAAGTATTAGATATCGATCCTCGCTTCCGTCCAGAGTTGATTATTACGCTTGGATATAGTGATGAGAAACCAGAACCTTCTTATCGCATTCCGGTCGATGAGTTGATTGAAAAACGTTAGACATGAAGCCATTAGTCTATAAGAAATCTACTAGGAAGACTTTAGGCAATTTCTTTCTATTTTCCTTGATGTTCGGATTGCTTGCTGTTACCTATTTTATAGGTCTTTCTGGTGAATTCCCTTTGCTTGTGAGACTTTTTTGTATCGTAATTTCAATAATAGGTACTCTTTTCTTTGGGATGTGTGCAGTTATTTTTTTCAAAATGTTGATAAAAAATTCTGTCATTTTTAAAGTGGATGAAAACGGAATTTACGATGCGACTAGCTATATTAGCTTGGGACAAATTGCGTGGGAAGATATCAAAACGATAACTTATAAGTCAATGGGAGAACAAAAATTTATTGCTATTGATTTAGTGGATGACGAAAAATACATTCCATACGCAGGAAGTTTTAAACGCCTATGCATTCGTGCCAATAAAAGGTTAGGTTATCCAGCCGTTGTATTGTCTTTTACGATGCTAAGAGTAGACCCAGAATGGCTTCTAGAAGAATTACAAAAACGTAAAGAATATTATTCATAAATGAAAGGTTTAATGAAATGACAATTGATTTTAAAGCGGAAGTAGATAAACGACGGGAAGCCATGATGGCGGACCTCTTTAGCCTTCTTGAAATTAACTCAGAACGCGATGACTCAAAAGCAGATAAGGAACATCCTTTTGGTCCTGGACCCGTTAAGGCTCTTGAGAAGTTTTTGGAGATTGCGGCGCGTGATGGCTATGAAACTAAAAACGTAGACAACTATGCAGGTCACTTCACTTTTGGTGAAGGAGAAGAAGAGTTGGGTATCTTCGCCCACATGGACGTGGTGCCAGCTGGTTCTGGTTGGAATACAGATCCATACAAACCAGAAATTATTGATGGGAAACTCTATGCTCGTGGTTCCTCAGATGATAAGGGACCAACCGTTGCATGTTACTATGGTCTGAAGATTATTAAAGATTTAGGCCTTCCTGTATCTAAACGGGTACGTTTTGTGGTTGGTACAGACGAAGAGTCTGGATGGGCAGATATGGATTACTATTTTGAACATGTTGGTCTTCCAAAACCAGACTTTGGATTTTCTCCAGATGCGGAGTTCCCTATTATCAATGGTGAAAAAGGGAATATCACAGAATATCTTCATTTTGCTGGAGCTAATGATGGAGCTGTCAAACTCCTTTCTTTCCAAGGTGGTTTACGTGAGAACATGGTTCCTGAGTCTGCCACTGCAGTGATTTCGGGCGATGTCCCACAAGACCTTGCAAATAGACTTCAAGACTTTGCCTCGGAGCATGGTGTAAAAGCGGAAAGTCAAGCGGTGGAAGATGGTTTAGCTGTAACCGTGATTGGGAAATCGGCTCACGGTGCCTCACCGGCTTCTGGAGTCAATGGTGCTACTTATTTGGCGCGCTTTTTGAAAAACCTAGCCTTTGAAGGACCTGCCAAGGAATTTTTAGAGGTTGCGGGTGAAATTCTTTTCAAGGACCATGAAGGAATCGGTCTGGGTGTGGCTCACACGGATGAGAAGATGGGGGCCTTGTCAATGAATGCGGGTGTATTCCGCTTTGATGCGGCGTCTAGTGATAACACGATCGCTTTAAACTTCCGTTATCCGAAAGGGACCAATCCAGAGAAAATTCAGGAGCAATTGTCTCGTTTGATTGCGGGAGAGGTGACCTTGTCTGAGCATGGACATACGCCTCACTATGTGCCGATGGAAGATCCATTGGTTGCGACGCTCTTAGATGTGTATGAGCGTCAGACTGGTTTGCGTGGTCATGAGCAAGTGATTGGTGGGGGAACCTTTGGTCGTCTTTTGGAGCGTGGGGTTGCCTATGGTGCCATGTTCCCAGGTTGGACGGACACGATGCACCAAGCTAATGAGTTTGCGGACGTGGAGGATCTCTACCGTGCGGCGGCAATTTACGCAGAAGCTATTTACGAATTAATTCGCTAATATGGGGGCTTGGACAAGAGTCCAGGCCTTTTCCTATGGAGGTTGTATGGAAAGTATTGAAGAAATTACAAAAGCCATTATGGCGGATCCCATGAATAAGGAATATACGGATAAGGGCATCCCACCTTTGTTTGCGGCTCCGAAGACGGCTCGTATCAATATTATTGGTCAGGCCCCAGGTCTGAAAACTCAGGAGGCGGGTCTGTATTGGAAGGACAAGTCTGGTGACCGCTTGCGCGAGTGGTTGGGGGTAGACGAAGACTTCTTTTACAATTCGGGCATGTTTGCGGTTTTGCCTATGGATTTTTATTATCCGGGGAAAGGCAAGTCCGGGGATCTTCCGCCTCGCAAGGGCTTTGCGGCCAAGTGGCATCCTGAAATCTTGAAAGACTTGCCGGATATTCGGTTAACACTTCTGATTGGTCAGTATGCCAACGATGCCTATCTTGATTTACCACGTAAGGAAAAGTTGACCGACATTGTCGAATCCTATGAGTCCTATTTGCCGGAATACTTTCCTCTAGTGCATCCTTCGCCTCGGAATCAGATTTGGATGTCCAAGCATCCATGGTTTGAGGAGAAGGTGGTACCGGATTTACAAAAACGAGTCAAAGAGATTTTAGGAGACAAGTTATGAGAGAAGAAAGTTTAATGGACTTAGCGGTTCGTTTAGATAAGGGACAGGCTCACCTGATTGATGTTCGAGAACTAGAAGAGTTTGAGGGCAGACATTTAGCTCAAGCGACAAACCTTCCCTTGAGTCAATTAGAAGAGCGTTTTGAGGAACTGGATCCTGAAGTCGAGTATGATGTCATCTGTCAGGCAGGTGTTCGGTCAGCTCGTGCCTGTTCCTTTTTAGAGAGTAAGGGCTACAAGGTCTTGAACGTCTTGGGAGGGATGGCTCAAGTTCCCGATGAGTGGTTGTCTTAGGATTTGAGATTCGCTATAATAGGTTTATATTTTTATTTTAGGAGAGCGATATGAAAAAAGAAGAGTGGTTAGAGTATTTCGAAGCGGTCAATGGACGTCAGGCGACTAACGCGGATATGGAAGCGGCATTAGCGGCTGGTGATTTTGTTGAGGAGGTGGACGTGGATTCAGTGGAATCACATGAACCTCTAGAGAAAGAAGTGCCTCAAGCGCAGCACATTCAGGATGCTGCTGGAGTGACCAGTCCGCAGGAGCCTGTTTATGAGCCTTTCGCACAAGGAGCCGCTTTTAATCAGCAACAAGCTCCTCAACAAGGCTTTCACCAAGGTGGTATGCCAAATGGGCAGTTCCAACATGCAGGCTTTCACCAAACTGGTATGCCAAATGGTGCCTTCCAGCAGCAAGGTTTCAACCAAGCCGGTATGCCAAATGGTGCCTTCCAACAGACAGGATTCAACCAAGGTGGTATGCTCAATGGGCAGTACCAACAAGAAGGTTTCAACCAAACTGGTATTCCAAACGGACAGTTCCAACAAGAAGGAAACTATCAGCAACAAGGCCCGTATCAACAGAATCCCTTCCCTCCTTATCAACAAGCCAATCCGTTTACCTTTGATGTAGAAGCTAGTAAAGAAAAGGTGAATCACTATTGGAAGTGGTTAGTGGATGCTTGGTCCAAGCCTTCACGCAAAGTTGAAGCGAGTATGACCTACAATGGTATTACCTTTGGACTCTTGTCCTTCCTCTTTGGTCTCTCCCTTCTCTGGGTGGGTTCGTCCTTCGCAGCGAATGCGACAAACGGTTTGAATTATTTCATCTCTTTTGTCCCTAGAACGAGAGCATCTGATTTAATTGGTCATTTTGGAATCAGAGAATACTTTACCATTACGATTGTCGCAGCCCTCTTCCTATTTGGTTTTATTCTTTCTTCATTTGTCGCTCGGTACGTTATTTATGGAGAATCCAGTTATACCTTGAAAGAAAGTTTTAACTGGTATGGAAGACATTGGTCCATTTTGATCCCTGTTTTAACCGGTGTGTCTTTATTTGCCTTTATTGGTTTAGCTGATTTTGCTGGATTTTTCTGGATCTTGTCCCTTATCTTCTTGCTCCTCATGGCTGGTTATAGCTTGCTGAACAGTCCCAAGAATAAAACACTCGATGCTGCGTATATCTACACCATCGCATATGGAGTTGTTGCGATCGTATTAGTGATCATTACCATTATTAATGTACAATTCATTCAATCTATCGTGAGAAGTCTTTATAACTTTTAATCATAGAAAATAGGAGGACCTTTATGAACCCTTCAAAAGAATGGGTGGATGCTTTTGAAACCCAAACTGGACGAAAACCAAGTCCTCAAGAATATATGGCTGGAAAAAACAGTCAGTTTGATCTGAGTCAGATTCCTCGGATTGCTGGTCTTGAAGAGAGTGTCAAGCAAACTCGCTCTAGCTCGGCTCCCTTGGAAAATGAGGATACCCGAAAACTTGCAGATGTCATCAACCAGCAATATGAAGCGACCAATGTACCCGAGGAAGAAATGACATCTACCCTTTCTAGCCCTCAGAGTTCGCCTTTTCCTCAGGCGGAACCGGCAGTCTCGTCCGATGCTGAGCTAGAATCGGATTCTCAAGTCGACCAGGAAGCAGATGCTGCTTCACAAGATAAGGTTGTGAGCTCCGAGAAGAAACCGTCTCAATTTGGCTTGATTTTAGGAGCCAGTGCGGCTGCAGTGCTGTTAGGAATCCTTGGTGGTGGTGCTGTCTATATGGCCCAATCAACTGGTCCCGGAGCTACTAGTCACCGCTTTATTCAAGCAGTCAATGCCAAAAATTATGAGGAAGTCGCTTCCATGCTGACCAATTATAAATCCAAATGGACAGCAGCAGAAGCCGAATCCTTCGTGACCTACCTCAATAGCCAAGACGTCAACTTTTCAGATGAGATGGATAAAATGGCGCAATCACAAGGGAAAAATCCATACAAGGATAAAAATGGAAACGCCCTCTTAGCCATGGAAGAAGATGGAAAGAAATTTGGAATTTTTCAAGAATACCGCATGACCTCTTTTCCGCTCAAAGTCAAAATGACCTCTGATATCGAGCAAGCCAGTGTATCTGTCGACGATAAAACGCCTGTTGCCTTAAATAAAAGTAAGGAAACAGATGTCGGTTCCTTCCACTTTATTGATCAGGCCATGCTCTTGAAGGGGAAAACGGCTACTGGCCCAGTTGAAACCACCATTAAGTTGGATTTGAAACAAGCCAAGAACAATGAGTTAAGTATGGCTCTCAACACCAAAAAAGTAACCTATCAGTTGACCATGCCAAACGATATTCCAAATCTGGGTGAAGTCAAGGTCAAAATCAACGACAAGGATAGCGGTTATGAATTGACTGGTGAGCTAGAAGGCGTTCCAGGTCAAGAAGTCGAAATCTATCTGGCCTTCCAGTCCAATGGCATCTCCTTCAATACTGAAAAGAAAAAAGTAACCATCCCGGAAGATAGAGACAAATTGGATCTGGACATGACCCTCTCAAAAGCAACTAGCAAGAAAATTCAAGAAACAGAGATTGCTCGTCAAAAAGCTGAAGAAGCACGCGCACGCGCTGCCGAAGAAGCTCGTAAAAAACTGGAGGCTCAAAAAGGGAAAATCGCCGGCTTCCTGTCCGAATACCGAAATGCAGTCTTTGCTTCTATTAAAGGGAAGAACGATAGTTATGCTAAGTACTATGATACCTCTAGCCAGAGCTATGCAGAGATGAACCAGTTCACCACCAAAGGTGGAGCTGAGGACCTCAAGATTTCTTACTACACGCAAGGTGCCATGGATATTCGCAGTATCGATATCCAGGACGGCAATTTCATCGTGCGCACCTACGAAGACTTTACGGTTCATTACACCAATAGCAATAAAACAACGACCAACCGCCGCAATAAAACCTATTATCTGCGTCCAAATGGCGATAGCTTTATCATCTATCAAATCGATGCATCCGATGCTTAGGAGGAAAAAATGCGTAAAAAATTACTGTTGACATCCTGTTTACTCGCGTCTTCCATCTTACTAGTAGCCTGTGGAAGTGGTAACCAAGAGGAGACAACGTCGTCTAGTGCCGCTACCACGACAACGTCTCAGGAAGCGAATAGCAGTACTGAGAACAAAACGACTTCTTCAGAAAAAGAAGACGTGGTAAAATTTAACGGTTCTTACTATTATGTTCAAGGCAAATACGATGAGATTCTGGTGGCCAATAAAAAATATCCCTTGTCGGAGGATTATAACCCAGGAGAAAACCCAGAAGCCAAAGCATCCCTATTAGAGTTGATTGCTGCCATGCAAGCTGCAGGTTATCCGATTTCAGATTCTTATTCTGGATTCAGAGCTTACGCGACCCAAAAGGATTTGTATGATTCCTATGTTGCTAAAGATGGCAAAGAAGCGGCAGACCGTTATTCAGCTCGTCCTGGATACAGTGAACACCAAACAGGTCTCGCTTATGATGTGATTGATTCTTCTGGGAACTTGGTGACAGAAGAAAAAGCCAGCAAGTTTCTCTTAGACCATGCAGCGGATTACGGTTTTGTGGTTCGTTATCCTGAAGGAAAAGAAAAGGTTACGGGCTACATGCCAGAAAGCTGGCACCTTCGCTATGTTGGAAAAGAAGCCAAAGACATTGCCAAATCCGGTA
>Cebus_capucinus_imitator_PRJNA485217_SSR118__coassemble_596_pt1 | contig 12479 bp, 10 predicted proteins | sample Cebus_capucinus_imitator_PRJNA485217_SSR118__metabat2_low_PE_001 | metagenome-assembled genome bin Cebus_capucinus_imitator_PRJNA485217_SSR118
CGCCACCTTGTAAAAAGAGGACCTTATAGTTGTCTGGAATCGCCATGAGCTCACGTAAAAGCTTTTCTGCATCCTTGATAATGTCGTCAAAAGCCCTAGAGCGGTGAGACAATTCCATGACGCTCATGCCGGTTTCTTCATAATCTAAAAATTCTGCTTGAGCACGTTTTAATACTTCTTTTGGTAAGACAGCAGGTCCTGCTGAAAAATTATAAATGGTCATATCCTTCTCCTTTAATGATTTCTAGTACCTTTCTTAAGTCCCGCTCCTCAATGGCATAGGGAGCTGCCTCACGAACCAAGGGTTTGGCACAAAAGGCAATCCCTTTTCCTGCCGTCTCAATCATGAGTAAGTCATTGGCTCCGTCACCAACCGCGACCGTCTGTTCCAGTTGCAGTCCATAGCGCTCTGCCCACTCGATCAATTTTGCTTTCTTGGTTTCTTTTGTCACAATCGGTCCGATGACACGGCCGGTCAGAAAGCCTTCCTTGCTTTCTAATTCATTGGCTTGATACACATCGATTCCCAAGGACTCAGCCAATGGACCAACAGTTTGGTTGAAGCCTCCCGAGACTAAACCGATTTTCCAGCCGGACGCTTTCAGGACTGAAATTAATTCCTGGGCTCCCTTTGTCAGGCTGACACGCTCTGCCACTTGGTCAAAAACAGACATGGGCAAACCTTCTAGAAGTGCTACTCGTTCTTCCAAGGCTTCCTTAAAGTCCAATTCCCCTCGCATAGCTCGCTCGGTGATGCCCGCTACGCGGTCTCCGACTCCAGCCAAGTCTCCTAGCAAATCGATGCCTTCCTCGTTGATGAGGGTCGAATCCACATCCATAACCAGGAGTCCAGCTGCTTGAGGCTTTTCCTTTATTTCTTCATTTTCTTTCATTTCAAACTCTCCCCCTTGAGACGTTTGTATTATTATACGATAAATTTTCTAACTTGGCAAATTTATTCTGAACCAAAGATATTATAGGATTGCCCTTGAATAAATAAAAAGAACTGAGAGCGATTTCTCAGTTCTTTCCTCATGTTCGAATAGCTAGGCTTTTAGATTTTCTTATCCATTGTAAGTTCTATGAGGACGAGTCAAGTCCTCACGCAGCCTGTTATTTCTTATTTGGCTCGAAGCCTTCAGCTACAGCTTGTGCAAAGTTTTCTTCTACAATGGCTGCACAGTGGTCACAAATGTGAGCGTCGTATGAGCGGTCTTGCGTCGTTGGGTCCACTCGACGGCAACGGTCACACACGTCTCCCTCTGCACGTTCCACCTTAAAGGCAACGTCTTCAAAACTTACTGCATCAGCAGGTACTTCCTCATTTGAAATGGTTAAGGCAGAAACAATCAAGAGTTGCGCCAAATCTGAATCCAAACTAGCAAGAAGCGTTTTAACCACTGGGCTTGGGTAAACAGTCAAATGCGCTTCTAATGATTTACCAATCAATTTTTCATTACGTGCTTCTTCCAAGGCTTTTTGAGCTTGGCCGCGGAAGTCCATAAAGGCTGCCCATTCCTCAAGAATGGCTTCTTGACCTGGGAAGGTTTGAGCTTCTGGTAATTCTGTCAATTGGACAAAGTCTGCTTCTTCATGCTCCAAGTAAGACCAGATTTCCTCAGCCGTGTGAGGCAAGATTGGTGTCAAGAGTTTGGTAATTTTTACCAAGATATCATAGAAGACCGTTTGCATTTGACGACGAGCTAACGATTTAGCTCCTTCGATATAGACGACATCTTTGGCGAAATCAAGATAGAAGGCAGACAAGTCCACGTTGATAAAGTTGACCAAGGCTTTGTAAATGGCTAAGAAGTCAAAGTCTGCATAAGCCTGACGAATGCTTGCTACCAATTGGTTGAAGCGGATGGTCATGTACTTGTCTACTGGACGCAATTCCTCGTAAGGCACCGCATCTAGAGCTGGATTGAAGTCAGATGTATTAGCAATCAAGAAACGAAGGGTGTTACGGATCTTACGGTAGGTTTCAGAAACCTGAGACAAGATATCCATAGAGATACGAACATCGTTGCTAGAGTCAACAGAAGTTACCCAAAGACGCAAGATTTCAGCACCAAATTGCTTCTCCACATCTGAAGGAAGAATGGTATTTCCAAGTGATTTGGACATCTTCTCCCCTTTACCATCCAAGGCAAATCCTTGAGAAAGAATTTGTTTGTATGGTGCTTTTCCATTTACCGCTACTGAAGTAATCAAGGATGAGTTGAACCATCCACGGTATTGGTCAGAACCTTCCAAGTAGAGGTCAGCGGGATAGGTCAATTCTGGACGGTTGTTGAGAACGCCATTCCAAGAAGAACCTGAATCGAACCACACGTCCATGATGTCGGTTTCTTTAGTGAATTCGCCATTTGGTGACCCTGGATGGGTGAACCCTTCTGGAAGAAGATCTTTGGCTTCACGTTCCCACCATACGATTGAACCGTGTTCCTCAAATAATTTAGCAATGTGTTCTGTCGTTTCTTCCGTCAAAATGGCTGTTCCATCTTCAGCATAGAAGATTGGAAGGGGCACACCCCAGGCACGTTGACGAGAGATCACCCAGTCCCCACGATCACGAATCATATTGTAGAGACGGACTTTCCCCCACTCTGTATGGAAGTGTGTGTTTTCAATTTCATCCAAGATATCTTGGCGGAATTTAGATACTGAGGCAAACCATTGTGGAACCGCACGCCAGATGATTGGCTTTTTAGTACGCCAGTCAAATGGATAGGAGTGAGAAATTTCATCTGTTGCAAGAAGAAGATCACCCAATTTTTCCATAACGATTGGTGCCACTTTATCGTAGAACTGCCCTTCGAAGTCTGGACCGGCATTTTCCATCATGATCCCGCGCTCATTCACAGTCACAAAGACTTCAAGACCATTGGCAACACCGACATTGTAGTCATCCTCACCAAATCCTGGTGCGGTATGGACAATACCGGTACCTGAGTCCAAGGTAACGTGGTCCCCTAAAATCACCAACTCATCTACATGCGAATCCCATGGGTGTTCCGTCACAATGTGATTTAATTCTTTCCCAAGGTGGCTGTCCACCACTTCATAGTCAGACCAACCAAAACGTTCTGCAAGAGATGGCAAGAGGTCAGAAGCGACGACAAATTTACGCACTTCACCTGCTGGTTTCACAACTACATATTCAAAGTCTGGTCCAACCGTTAAACCACGTGAAGCGGTCACTGTAAATGGGGTAGTTGTCCAAACAACGATGTAGGTATCTGTATCCAGAATCCCTTTTCCATCTTTAACCTTGTTGGCATAGTAAAGGGAGGTTGAAACCAAATCATGGTATTCGATTTCTGCTTCAGCAAGAGCCGATTCAGATGACCAAGACCAGTAGACAGGTTTTGCACCACGGTAGATGTACCCTTTTTTAGCCATTTCACCGAAAACGCGAATTTGAGCGGCTTCATAGTCAGGAGTCAAGGTTATATAAGGATGATCCCAATCACCAGATACACCCAGACGTTTAAAGTCTGTCCGTTGTTTGTCCACTTGAGAAAGGGCGTAATCACGACACATCTTGAGGTATTCAACCAAGTCCATTTCCTTGCGTTTGACACCTTGTTTAGCCAAGACTTGCTCGATTGGTAGTCCATGTGTATCCCACCCCGGTACAAAAGGAGCTTTAAAACCGGACATTGATTTTGAACGAACAATAATATCTTTCGAAATCTTATTCATGGCATGTCCAACGTGGATGTTCCCGTTAGCATATGGAGGGCCATCATGGAGAGTGAAGGTCGGTTTGCCTTCATTCAATTCTTGACGACGTTGATAAAGTTTGGCATCTTCCCACTCCTGTTGCCAAATTGGTTCCTTATTTGGCAAACCAGCACGCATGGGAAAAGCGGTTTTACCAAGGTTCAGTGTTTCTTTTAATTTCATGTTGTTTCCATTTCCTTTCAAAAAAAGATACCAGACCCATTCGAAGGACGAATGGATCGTGGTACCACCTTCATTCGAGTCCTCAGAAACCGTGCACGACACACAGTCATCCCCTAGGACTCCTCTTCCTCGTAACGTGAGAATTTCGGTTAGCTCTACGAAAGATTCAAGCTAACATCTCCGAAATGATAACCAAGGAAAGAGGGACGATAAGGCTCACAGCAACTACCTTACTCTCTGAACGTATGCTTTCCTGGTTGTGTTTTCATCTGATTGAGTATTCGATTATAATAGGGGAACCGATACACGCTCTGGTTCTTCAGAGCCTTGGATCGCTTCATTAACCGCTTCTTGAAGACCCTTGAAGGATTGGGTTTCAGCCAACTCTTGATTGGCGCGGTCGATCCGTTCTTGTAATTCAGCCATTTCTTCGGGAGAAAACTGACGGGTCATATCTGCAGTATCCTCTTCTGTTGTAATAACTGCTTCACCAAGCGCTTCTTGAACCACTTCTTTAAAGGCATCATCTGATGTTTGAATGTAAGTCGCGGTTGGGCGCAAGATTTCTTCCCACTCATTTGAGTTGACAATCGCCAATTGGCTTTCAATTGTAGAACGCAAACGTTGGTGGAAAATACGTGTTTTGTTTTTCAACTCTTCGGTTTCAACCGCAACACGTTTCGCGTTATCTGTTGCTTGACGAAGAATCTCGTTGGCCTTGTATTTAGTTTCTTCCAAGAGACGTTCTGCATCTTGTTCTGCTTGACGAACAACGTATGCAGCTTGCTCAGAAGCCGCCATCTTCACTTTTTCCGCTGTATCTTGCGCAATCAAAACAGACTGACTTAATGAGTCTTTCATTTCATCAAAGTAAGTCAAGCGCTCTTCCAAGTTACGAATTTTCGCTTCATTGTCGTGTTTAGCACGAAGCAAGTCTTCGTAATCACGAACCACAATATCTAAAAACTCTTCAACTTCTGCAGCGTCATAACCACGGAATTTGACATTAAACGTTTTATCTTTAATTTCTAATGCTGAAATAGCCATAGATTCTCCTTCTCTTATTTGAGCAAAACCGCTCTTCATTCTTTACACGACAAGATGAAAATGAATTTTCCTCTTTTAAACGATTGTGGCTTAAAAAAGGGAAATCCATTTTCACTTAAGATTTCTTACTCCTTAAGACTTCAACCGATAATTTATGCTTTCCTTGCCGACTGAGCCCTTTTTCCTCCAAAACAGTCAAGCGACCAAAACCGCGAACAGAGATTAAATCGCCCACCTGAATGACCGAGGCAACTTGATCCACTTCGTGGTAGTTGACCTTGACCTTACCGGACGTAATCAACTGGCTGGCCTTGGCACGAGCTAAGTTGAAACTAGCTGCGACAATCTTATCCAGGCGAAGGGAACTAGCCAAGATATCCTTGACAACCACCTTCTCTTCCACTTGCATCCGCTCCGTCAAAGGCACTGCACGAAGTTTAACGGCAACTCTGGAAATTTTCGTGATACTAGCCACGATATGGTCGCTCATGCGCGCATCCACATAAAACTGGGCCTTATCCGGACCCACTAGAATGTCACCAAATACCCAACGTTCCATCCCCAACTGGTTAAGTAGGGTTCCCAAGATTTGGGAATGTCTCAACTGGTTAAACTTACTTGCAAAGCCAATCTCAATCAAAGAGATGGCAAAATCCTCGGTATCAAGGGCATAGTAAGCCGGTGCGATGATCACTCTAGCATATTCACTTGGGTAAAAGTCCGAACTGACAAAGACCTGCAAATCAGTCCTTCCCGCGAGTTGCTGCACAATAACAACTTGATGAGGATCCAAAAAGTTGGTCACCATCATCGTGTATTGTTGGTCAACTCGATCAAACCATTCTAAAACCTGGTCTACGAATCCTGCATCGGCTTTTTGATAATGCTGATGGATATGCTTTCGATCCATTAGAATATTCGCACCAAAATCATGGCAAGAAGATAGGGAATAAACTGAATGACAGCGACTGCGATCATGACAGAAAAATCCAATCCTCCAACACGCACGGGTAGACGTCTAAATGGTTTCAATACCGGCTCAGAGAGCATGATGACAAGGCGTCCTAATCCCGTTTGATAGGCCCCTGGAAACCAGGATAATAAAGCATAAATCACTAGGATAAAGCTATAGACCGTACAAACATTTTGGATAATCGTAAACAAAAATCCCATATTAACGACGCTTCATATCAAAATCAAAATCAGATTTTGCCAATACTTCTTCTGGTAAGCGCAAGTCTTCAATATTCACGACTACATTGACTGGTGTCAACAAGTACATGGTGCTAGCAACACGCTTGAGGTTCCCTGCAAGGACCGTCCGCGCTCCATCCAAGTAATCCAAGCAACGACGGGCTTGAACTTCCGTCATGTATTGGAAGTCAATCAAGATACTTTCGTTTGAAAGCAAAAGGTCGACGATTTCTGGAGCTTCTTCATACTTGCGTGGGTAACGTACATCGATCGTTACTTGCTCTTCTTGTACACCGTAGCTTGCTGAAAGTTCACGTTGACGTTCGTGCAAGCGTGTGATGTTGTCCGTTGGAGCAGCTTTTGCTGCTGGACGGTTTGAAGCTGCAACAGGCCGTACGTTTTGACCACTTGCTTGTGCCACTGGACGAGTCGTCTGTTGGCTACGCACTTGCGTTTGAGCTTGAGATGCAACTTGCGCTTGTGGACGTGAAGCGGCTTGGCTTACTGGACGTTGTTGTACTTCACGCGCTGGAGCAGCTACTGCTTTTGGTGCAACTGCCGGCTGCGAGACTTCTTTTCTGGTTGATTGTGCTTCAATCACTTCATCTTCATCTTCAGTGAAGTAATCGAGCATCCGATCAAATGTATCTTTTAATGACATAATTTTTCCCTACTTAAAAAATGATGTTCCAATACGTACAAAGGTGGCACCGTGCTCAATGGCTATTTGGTAATCACGGCTCATACCCATACTTAATTCCGAGAATGACATATTGGGATAATGGTGACCTTCTAGCTCTTGTCTTAAGGCTTCTAGGTCTGAAAATAATTGGCTCAGTTCTGACTCATCTGCATCAAAGGGTGCCATGGTCATGAGACCAACAATTTGAATGTTTGTTAATGCTGCAATTTCTGGTAACACCTGATCTAATTCTTCACGATAAAAACCGTGTTTGCTCTCTTCTTTTGAAAGATTCACCTGAAGAAAGCACCGAATCGGATGTTCAGCTCTCTTATCAATTTCTTGGGCTAATTTGACGGAGTCTAAAGCATGAAAGTAATCTACAAGATGAATGACATCTTTTACTTTTCTTCTTTGTAGACTTCCAATCAGGTGCCAGGTAATCTCCTCTTCTTGTAAGGCATGGTACTTTTCTAAGAATTTATCGACCCGGTTTTCCGCTAGATGCTGGACTCCTAAATCAACTAATTCCTTAGCGGTTGCCACATCGACTGTCTTTGTAACAGCGATAATATTCACAGAATGAGGAGGACGTTGTGCCTTGGTTTCCGCCTCCGCAACAGAGGCAAAAACTCTCTCTTTATTTTTTTTCAGATCCATTCTTAACGGTTACGGAAGAATGGTGGTGTTTCCAACTCATCGTCGTCGTTCACGCGGCTTTCGTAACGTTCCACTACAGATTGGTTTGCTGAAGGCTCTGTCGAACGAACAATGTTCTCACGACGTAAGTCCCAGTTACCAAATGCTGATGTATGTGGTTCAGACGTTGGACGTGATGTTGGTGTTGGAACAGGAATATTTTCTGTTAAATCATAGTTGCGCTCAAACTGTCCTGGGTTTGCTTCACGCACTGGGGCAGCCGCTTGTTGTTGTGCTTGAGCTTGACGGCGGAAACCAGCAACTTGATCCACACGATCCGGACGAACACCTGTCGCAACGACGGTTACGCGGATTTCATCACGCATGCTTTCGTCGATAGAGGTACCCAACCAGATATTCACTCCGTGACCAGCTGCTTGGTTGACGATTTCAGAAGCTTCTTCCGCTTCAATCAAGGTCATATCCAAACCACCAGTTACGTTGACGATCACATCTTCTGCACCATCAATGGTTGTTTCAAGAAGTGGTGAGTAGATAGCTTTACGAGCCGCTTCCATCACGCGCTCTTCACCGCTACCGATACCGATACCCATAAGGGCATTCCCTTTGTCTTGCATGACTGTTTTCACGTCTGCAAAGTCAAGGTTAATCAATCCTGGGTTGGTAATCAAGTCTGTAATTCCTTGAACACCTTGGCGAAGAACGTTATCCGCTTCGCTCAAGGCTTCAAGAAGTGGCGTTTTCTTATCTACGATTTCAAGAAGGTTGTTGTTTGAGATAATCAAGAGTGTATCCACGTGCTCACGCAATTCATTGATTCCTTCAATCGCGTAGTTACCACGTTTAGTTCCTTCAAAACCGAATGGACGGGTTACAACTGCTACAGTCAAAGCACCAACTGATTTTGCAATACGTGCAATAACGGGTGCAGCACCTGTACCAGATCCACCACCCATACCTGCAGTAATGAAGACCATGTCCGCACCTTGAAGGGTATTGGTTAATACTTCTTCGCTTTCTTCAGCAGCTTTACGACCAACTTCAGGTTGACCTCCAGCACCAAGTCCACGAGTCAATTTTGGTCCTAATTGAATAACGGTTTCTGCTTTTGAAGAGCTCAAAGCTTGCACATCCGTGTTGGCTGCAATAAATTCTACTCCAGCAACACCTTCGTCAATCATGCGGTTAATGGCGTTTCCACCACCGCCACCGACACCAATAACTTTAATTACGGCGCCTTGTGCTGCTGCTGCATCAAATGAAAATGTCATATTTAATAGTCTCCTTAGTCAAACATATTCCCAATGAATCCACGCATACGGTCACCAAAACTTTGTTTTGGTTCTTCTTGAATCGGTTGTGGTTCATATGCTGGTTGTTCTGGTTGAACTGGTTGTGGCTCTACCACGACAGGTTCTGCCTGAGGCATTTTCTGTACGGGTTGGACCGGTGCTTGCGGTTGAACGACTGTACGTTGGAAGTCAACCGGACGTTGGCGAAGAACTTCATCTCCACGAACCGCTGCTTGAGCCAATACATTCACTTCTGTCATTTCCCCTGCGAATTCTGCCAAAGAAATCACATGAGCAAAGGCTGGATTGCGAATACCAATTTGGTTTGGTACAAACAACTTGACGTTAACACCAAACACTTCTTGAGCCAATTCTACAATACCTGGAAGAATAGCTCCACCACCGACAATCACAATACCACCAGGTAAGTCCAGTAAACGACGACGCTCGAGGTCTTGTTTGATTTGGTCAAAAATATGTTTAATACGAGCTGAAATAATTTCTGCCAAATAACGTTCGCTTACTTCAACGGGTTCTACTTCCCCAATCACTTCTACTTGGAAGGTCTCATTACTATCTGCCGCATTGGGATAAGCTTCACCGTAGTTGAATTTCAATCCTTCTGCGATCTTTTGTGATGTTTTCAAGACCTTAGAAATATCTTTGGTTACGTAGTCGCCACCTTCTTGATAGATATTTGTGAATTGAAGCTCTTGGTTTCGAACAGAAGCAACGGTTGTTTGACCACCACCCATATCGATGACGGTCGCACCAAATTCACGTTCTCCTTCGTTCAAGACAGAACGAGTTAAGGACAAAGGACTGATGATAATGTTGTCCACCTTAATTCCTGCACGTTCCACGGTCTTACGCAGGTTATGCAAGATGGTACGTGGTCCTGTATACAAGAGTCCACGCATTTCCAAGCGAATCCCCATCATTCCACGTGGATCACGAATGCCTTGGAAGCCGTCAACTACGAATTCTTCCGGAACAAAGGTGATGACTTCGCGGTCAGGTGTCATACTCTTAGTTAGGGCAGACTTGACAACATTTTCAACGTCTTCGTCTGTAATTTCTTTTGAATCATTGGTCACAGGAATCATTCCTTGACTTGGTTCGATTTGTAGGAGGTTAGCTGGCAAGCCCACATTTACACTTGAAATGGTAATTCCTGCTTTTTCTTCTGCTTGCGCAATCGCTGTTTTAATGGCATTTGCTGCTGCATCAATATCAACGATAATGCCATCCTTGACACCAGCACTTTTTGCATTGCTGACACCAATGACATTCATTTCTCCTTCAATATACTCTGCAACTAGTACTTTAACAGAGCTCGTTCCAATATCTAAACCTGTAAAAAAGCCATCTCTAGCCATTAAAAGTCCTCTCAATCTTACGACTATCTTCTTGAACAATCATCATACAGACAAGAAGACAGTATTAGTCATGGTTTATTATACCATAGAAAATCAAGAAATTGAACTTTTTTTTGCCCTTTCCCTCTATATTATGCGAAAAAAAAGGCCAGACTTCCAATTGAAATCTGCCTTTAAAAAGCTTGTAAACTCGCTGTAAACTTATGATTCATCAAACTATTTTATTTTAGGAAGGCCAAGAGAATCATCGAGAAATCCTCCTCAAATTTTTAGGGCTCTCCCATTTTCAGACCACTTCCAATCCCAAAACTCAACTCAAAAGCCGGCTAAGGTGTCGGATTTCCGGTATTTCCTGCAGGCGTTGCTGTATCCTGAGCATTCGCCGCTGCTGCCGTCCCATTCTCTTGATTTCCATTTGCTGCTTGATTGTTGGCATTGGAATCTTGGTTCGTCGATTCCTCCACTGGATTGCCGTTTTCATCCACTTTCTCCTCGTCCTTGCCTTTCAACTTCTTACTTGATTGGTCGGCTAAAGTCGATAGTGGCGTTGAGAAAATACCGGCTTCCATATCAATTTGTAAAGGCTCCTCCGCACGCGCCGCAATGGATTGGTAATAAGCCATCTTCTGCGCAAGCTGAGACAGAGGAACCAAAATTTTATGGTCATCCCTGGTTGTAATGGTTAATAAATCCTTGGTCGCATTGCTTGGCGTATGGGACACCGTCACTATCTCTTTTCTGGTCTTGTCTGACAAGCGGTCATACTGCTTAATGAATTCCTTCAAGACGCCTTCATTACTAAAATTCAGGGTCAAGTGATCCGACGGTACCCGGTCCTCAGGCATGGGTGTCTCAATGGTCTTCCCATTTCGTAAAACGGGATAGTACTGTCCAGACGTTTCCCGGTAACCAATAATTCCATATTCCGTTACCCGAATGGTAAAGGTCGTTGGAAACTGATAATCCATGCGAGCTGTCTCCACCCATGGATTGGATTTTTTCACATTTCGAGCATAGTCCGCCCGCTTAAGGAAAATCGTAGCCGTATAATCGCGTGGATCAACCAAGGCTGAATCGACAATTTGCTGACTCGGTGTCTCCTCATTCCCTGCCGCCTTCAGATTCTTGATCTTGGAGTAGGGACTAATAAAATAAATGGAGACAATTGCCATCAGACTGGCTGCAATCAAGACCGGAACCGCACGAGACACGTGCCGTCTCCAAACCGGGTTCCTTCTCGCAGCCTTCTCCGCCTTTTTGTCTGCCTTGGCCTGACGACGCCTCCGCCGCTCAGCCTGCCGAAGCGCACGACCAGACAAGTCTTCTTCAACCCAATCGTCCTCATCGTCAAAATCCGCCTCAGCAAAACCACCCTGAATATCACGCATCCGCTGTTTGACCGCCTCTTGATGGGCCGCCTCCTGCTCTGCTTTGCGCTTCCGATATTCCGCATGCAACTTTTGCCAGTCGCTCAACTCCTCTTGAGAAGCCTGGGAATCTACCTGATCCTTTTCAAAATCCTTATCCGCCATGCTCTACTCCTTTATTTGAGTATCCCGCAACAAATGCGCATAGAATTCATCACTTGAGTGAATCTCATCTGAAGCCGCCATGGCATCCTGATAGACATCCCGATTTTCAAGCAAGCCTGAAACCTTTTCCTGCAAGCTCTCCAAGGTCAAGTCCGGTTCCTTTATCTGCTCCGCATAACCCTTCTTGACAAAATAATCCGCGTTTTCCAACTGATCTCCACGACTGGCCTCTTTACCCAGCGGCACAATAAGGTGCAACTTCTGCATTGCCAACAGCTCAAATAAGGTATTGGATCCCCCGCGCGTCACCACGACATCCGCCATTTGCATGAGAGGCAGATAAAGGCTGGTCACATAGCCCTTGCGGAAAATTCCCTCATTCAATTCATCCAAGGCAGGATTCCCTGTTAAATTCAAGACATTGTATTCCTTCAAGAGCGGCGCACGATGCTGATCGATAAACTCATTAAAGACTTTGGCCCCAGCTGATCCACCGACAAACAGAATCGTAGGTTTCGAAGCGTCCATCTTCTCTTGGATGTCCTTGCTTTCTTGAGTATCTACTTGCTCCAGGTTCTTCACCTTGGTAACGGCACCAATATGCTCGACTTTTGGTAAAGCTTGTTCTGGTTCAAAGGTGGTATACATCTTGGTTGCAAATTTGTAGGCGATTTTATTGGCCAAGCCCATGGATAAGTCAGACTCATGGATATAGACTGGAACGCCCGTTACTTTGGCAGCAATAACAGGCGGTACCGACACAAAGCCCCCTTTCGAAAAG
>Cebus_capucinus_imitator_PRJNA485217_SSR118__coassemble_602_pt1 | contig 12289 bp, 10 predicted proteins | sample Cebus_capucinus_imitator_PRJNA485217_SSR118__metabat2_low_PE_001 | metagenome-assembled genome bin Cebus_capucinus_imitator_PRJNA485217_SSR118
TGTCTTTGTTCATGCCTTTCTTCATGCCTGAATCTACTTTTTGGCCCATGTCTTCATTGACGGCATCCTTGTTAGCCAAGACTGGATTTTCTTCTTGGATCAAGGCTTCTCCTGTTTCACCGTCACCATTCATAGAGACATTGCCATCTTTATCTACTTTAATAGTAGGTTTGTGGTTGACTTCTGGTTCACCCGCAGTGGCTCCATTAAAAGGTTCTGGTTGTTCCACTGGCGCAGTACTAGGAACATTGCCTCCTTCTGCTAAGGCAGGTGCGGCAAAGAGAGCGAAACCAGCCAGGATAGCAGCACCGGATAATAAAACTTTTTTCATTTTACATACCTCCTAAAATGATTATATTAGCTAGTAAAGTTTTACCACCTTAAATATAGCACTGTTAATATAGTATATCAAGTCTTTTGATTCATTTTTACAAGCTTTTCTATTATAGTACAGCGACAAAAAAAGAATCCCAGAAACCGCAACAGAAACTGTTACAGATCCTAGGTTTCTTTGCTATCCAATCAGGCGATTGTATTCCCGTTTGATGCAGCGATTCATAACTACATGCTCACGCGCTGCTTCCTTCAAGACTTCTTCTGCCTCTTGACTCTGCAAGTCCAGTTGAGCCCAGAAGATGGTCGCATCTGTCTCCAAAAAGTCACGAGCTACATCAGCCAAGAACTCAGAACGACGGAAAACATTGACGATATCGACATGGAAGGGAATATCTTGCAGACGGGCATAGGCTGTCTCTCCCAAGATTTCTTGCCCCGCCAATTTAGGGTTAACAGGAATAATCTGATAGCCGTACCCCTGCATCATACGAGCAATACGGTTACTGGTTGTCTCTTCCCGGTCAGACAGACCCACCACTGCAATGACCTTGCTGTTTTCCAAGTAGGCCTTGATGACCGCATCAGATGGATTGATAAATTCGTACATAAAACACCTCCATAGATTGGATACATTTTTATTTTAGGATTGTCGAACAGGTTTATTTAGCCTCGTACCAGGTCTGGCCGTCATTTTCATCGACCACCAAGGGAACAGCCATGGAAACCGCAGATTCCATAGTCTCACGAACCAAGCGACGCACATCCTCCAATTCCGCTTCTGGTACCTCCAAAACGATTTCATCGTGCACTTGAAGGAGCATGCGGGCCTCATATCCCCCTTCAACCAAGGCACGATCCAAACGAATCATAGCAATCTTGAGAATATCTGCGGCGGATCCTTGAATCGGCGAGTTAATGGCCGTCCGCTCCGCAAAACTACGCAGATTGAAATTACGGGAATTGATATCCGGCAGTTCGCGACGACGGTGGAACATGGTTTCTACATAACCTTTGTCTTTGGCTTCACGCACGATAGACTCCATATAGTCCTTGATGCCCGGGAAGCGCTCGAAGTAGGTATCGATATAGTCCTTGGCCTCTTTTCTGGAAATGCCCAGATTGTTGGCTAAACCAAAATCAGAGATTCCATAAACGACCCCGAAGTTTACTGCCTTGGCATTGCGGCGATCGTTTGGCGACACCTCTTCTGGGGAAGAAATGCCAAAGACACGCATGGCTGTACTCGTGTGAATATCCGCGCCAGACTGGAAAGCTTCGATCAAATGCGAATCCTCTGAAATATGTGCCAGCACGCGCAGTTCGATTTGGGAGTAATCTGATGACAGAAGGACGGCATTGTCCCACTCAGGAACAAAGGCTTTACGAATGAGACGTCCTTGTTCTAAGCGAACAGGAATATTCTGCAAATTCGGATCCACAGACGATAAACGTCCTGTCTGAGTGAGGTCTTGGACATAGCGAGTATGAATCTTCCCATCTTCCATGATATTATTTTGTAGACCAATGACATAGGTCGATTGCAACTTAGCAATTTGTCGGTAGTCCAAAATCTTTGAAACAATGGGAGCAATGGGTGCCAAACGTTCTAAGACATCGACGGCTGTTGAGTAACCAGTCTTGGTTTTCTTGGTGTACTCAAGTGGTAAGCCCATATCTTCAAAGAGGATGGTCCCTAGTTGTTTCGGCGAATTGATATTAAATTCTTTTCCAGCCAGCTCATAGATTTCCTGTGTCAAGCCTGCAAGAACCTGTTCATTCTCCTTTTCCATCTCTTTCAGGGTGGCAGCCTCTACCTTGATCCCCGCGATTTCCATTTTGGCCAAGACATAAGACAGAGGCTGTTCCATGTCATATAGCAAATTGAGCTGGTCATTCTGCTCTAATTGCGCTAGCATGTTTTCTTTACTATCGATAATAACCGCTAACTTGTTGGCAACATATTGATGGAGGACTTCCGCTTCAGGTACCGCTGTCTTGGCTCCTTTGCCATAAATGTCTTCATGGCTTTCCAACACGCGGTCTCCATAGAGACGAGAGATGGTAGTCAAGTCATTCTTATCGACGGTGGACAACAGATATTTGGCCAAGCGGGCGTCGTAAGACGGAGCTGGTAGATCTACGCCTAAGCGAGCAAGGAGGACTTTTACGGCCTTAAAGTCATAGGTCTGGATGGCTTGTGATTCCAAGAAAGCTTTAAAATCGGCGCGGGTTAGTAAATCTAGATTTTGAGAAACGTAGATCTGATCGGCATTGCCCCAGGCAAAAGCCAGGATATCCTCCGTATGATAGTTGTCTCCCAAGATTTCAACATGGAAGAAGTCATCAGATGAGAGCTTGCCGTCGTAGTCGTCGACTAGCTCATAGCTGGCAGGAGGGGCTTGGGGTGCTGGCGCTAGGCCTTGAGCAGTCAAGCCTTCGCGCAATTGGTGGAAGCCCATCTCCTCGTAGAAGGCACCCAAGTCTTCCAACTGAGGACCGCTGTAGCTGAGATCAGCAAGGCCGATAGCAATGGGCGCTTGCGTATCGATGGTGGCAAGCGTCTTGGATAGGAAGGCCTGGTCCTTGTCATTGATCAGATTTTCCTTCATCTTGGAAGCCTTCATGTTCTCGATGTTTTCGTAAATTCCTGCTAGGCTATCATACTGGGCCAGCAGTTTGAGGCCGGTCTTCTCTCCGATTTTGGTGACGCCCGGAATATTATCGGACTTATCCCCCATGAGAGCTTTGAGGTCGATAAACTGCGCCGGGGTAATGCCCATCTTTTCTTGCAGGTAGGCCGGCGTGTAGGCTTCAAACTCAGCGACACCCTTACGAGAAATCTCGACGACGGTGTTTTCGTCAGCCAGCTGGATCAAGTCCTTGTCACCAGACACGATGACCACCTGGAAGCCGTCCGCCTCGGCTTGTTTAGCCAAAGTTCCGATGATGTCATCGGCTTCATAGCGCTCCAATTCGTAGTGACGGATGCCTGAAACGTCTAAAAGCTGACGGATAAAGGGAAACTGCTCGCGGAACTCGTCCGGTGTTTTGGCGCGACCACCTTTGTAGTCTTGGAACATCTCAGTCCGAAAGGTTGTCTTACCCGCATCAAAGGCCACTAAAACGTGGCTGGGTTGAATCCGCTCCAAGAGGTGGCTAAGCATGAGTTGAAAACCAAAGATGGCATTAGTGTGAAGTCCCGATGCATTCTTAAAGCGGTCGATTTCATTATAGAGCGCAAAAAAGGCGCGAAAGGCGACGGAAGAGCCGTCGATGAGTAGTAATTTTTTCTTATTTTCCATGACTCTATTATAGCATTTATGCTTGAGCATGAACTGCCCTTTGTTTAGGAGAAATTTTCTTATATGAAATATAGAAAATCGGACTTATTTGAGCATTCCATCTGAGACTGTTCCAACACTTTGTTTGCATTTGTCGAAAATAGTTTGAAAATTTTCAATTTACTTGACATTTGCACTTAATGGCATTATGATATGTCATGTAAAACTATTAAATATAAGGAGATATTTGACACATGAAAAAACTTGTCACTACCCTCGCAGCGGTAACTTTAGCTGCAACATTTGTTACAACCACTGCTTACGCGATCAGCCGCGAAGAGGCTGCTGTTGCTGAACCAAAAAAAGAAATCAACGATAACCCGATTTCGTTCGATGAATTGGTTGGTAACAATCGTGTCACCAACCCTTCATCGACTGCTCCATCTTCAACAGAGCCAAGCACATCATCAAGCTCTAGCTCTTCTTCATCAAGCAGCTCTAGCTCCTCTTCATCATCTTCAAGTTCTTCAAGCTCATCTTCAAGCAGCTCTAGCTCCTCTTCATCAAGCAGTTCCTCTTCAAGTTCATCTTCATCATCTACTACGACCTCTTCAAGCAGCCGTAAACCTGGTGTAGGGAAAACAAGCACTTCTAAAACACTTCCTAAAACAGAAGCTGTAAAATAATAGATAAAAAAGTCAGGGTAACCTGGCTTTTTTCTTTGGTAGAGTTGGTAGGTGAAAGGAATCAAAAGACTAAAAATTTTTAAATATTTAATTTTACAAAAGCACTTGACAGATTCTTTTAAACGATATATGATAAGTTGTATAAAACAATTATAAATAAGGAGATTGATTTCTAATGAAGAAATTTGTTACGTCCCTCGCTGCTGTTACATTGGCGGCTTCATTGTTCGCAGGTGCTTCTGCAGTATTTGCTGCTGATAATGACACAACTAACGGTGACCTTCCTCCAGGTTTTGTTATTCCAAACGGAGGACAAGAGTTCTACAATATTCCTGGTAACGATCACGCAACAAAAGAAGAATACGACAAATATGTAGCAGAACAAAAAGCTAAAGAAGCAGCAGCTAACCAAAACAAACCTGCTAAAGAAGGTGAAACTCAATCAGGTGATCTTCCTGAAGGATTCAAAGAAAATCTTGGTAACAAAGCTGACGGTAAAGTTGACATGAAAGAAGATAAAGAAGAAAAGAAAGCTGACAAAGCAACAGCTGAAAAAGTTCTTCCAAAAACTTCTGCAGTAAAATAATTGAAATGAAATAAGTTTGGGACGTGCGTCTCAAACTTATTTTTTTTTTGGCGCTGGGGGGATTCTCTACATCTTGGACATCCTTATTTGAGCCGGCTATTATTTGAATGGTCCTTTAATGGAAAAGCAAAAAAAGACTGCCGGATTGGGCAGTCTATTGGGAGATTGTTATGAAAAAAGTTTTAGGAGTTCAAGGTCTTTCAACCTTGTGACTATAGTATACGAAAGGAGTCTTAATCTTTTCTTAAAGGAACGGTTGCCATAAAAAACATTTTTATTTTAGGATAAGCTTGTCGGGAGCGGGGAAGTTCTCTTCCCACCAAGGACCGCCTTAGAAACGAACTCCCCTCTCACTTTCAGTCTGACAAGAGCGCTTTGATGTCGGATAGTTTCTGAATTTGTTGGTTAAAGTCAGGTTTGTAGTCAACAAAATTGATGCTCTTGATACCGCTGTTCCAAGCGACATCAACGTCTAAGGGGCGGTCTCCGATATAGTAGGTGTTCGCGGGATTGAGCTGGTACTTTTCTATGAGATAGTCAACTCCTTGGGAATCTGGTTTTCGACGAAAACCGTGGTCGGCGGTAACAATCTCTGTGAAATAATCGGCTAGTCCCAGACTTTCTAAGAGCGGGAGAGCATGCTTGTCTTTATGAGTATAGATAAATTGTTGGAAGCCCTGCTCCTTGGCCCATTCTAGAATGTCTTGCGCACCAGCCAAGATTTTAATTTCGTGATCGCGGGTGACGAGGTCAGCACTATAGACTGGTTTAAAATTGATACCTGTTTCTTCTAAGCGTTCTTGAGCTAGTTGCCCTACAGATGTCGTGAGGATATGGCTCCGAATCGCTTCGCGGTCGAAATCCCAATGGTAGAATTGGTAGGCGGTAGCGATGGCATTGACGATTGCGTCATAAGAATCGATGAGGGTGCCGTCTAGGTCCCAGATAAGGGTGCGTGGCATAGTGTCTCCTAACTGTTAATGTGGTGCGGGTGATGTCGGTTGAAGGGGCTTTCCCGAAGGGGAAGAAGGATGCTAGTTCATTAAAAAATCTGATAGGATTTCAAATATTTCTTCTTGACTGAGTGATATATCGGTATTTTGGGGAATAGATTGGATATCCGATGAGAGTTGTTCCACAAAACGTCTCATTTCACTTTTTAAGGTATCTGAAACTTCGAGGAAAGATAAATAGTCGTCAGGATGAAGCAAGCCAGCTAATCGAGCAATATCATTCAAATGCTTCTTCATCTTCTTTGTCAGTCCTTGCTCACCACCTTTTGATCGTTCTTTCATATCTAGCCAGGCTTTTGCTTTGAATATAATCAAGCCACGATTACTCAACACTGAATACCCATCAATTTCTACCTTCTCCTGAATAAGCAATTGATAATAGTCTTTATCGAGCAAGAGTGCAGACAAGCTAGCTTCTTCGTCGAAGTGCAGAGGTGTTTCACGACTCTCTCTCCTCAAAGGATATTCTGGTAAGATACTAAATAATTCCACCATTTCAGGAAAACCTGGTTTCTTTGTTGTAAAGCGAAAGAGCTGAGATTTTTGATTTTTACGACCACCTGTATAGTCTCCTTTGTCCAGGAATGAGGTTAGTACCTCATAGAATTCCTTATTTTTCAATTCATCAATGATGACCATATCATAGTCCTTGGTGCTACGGCTCTCAAAACCACTTGCATCTAACACTATGGATGTTGCCGTTCCACCAATTAAGACATAGTAGTCTTTATAATCTTGGAACATTGCTTTAAAAGCAGATTTAAAATTTGCTGGCATATTAGCCTCCTAGGAATGTTTTTATTTTTTTCTCTAGTTGTTCTACTTCTTCTTCTATGCGTGGGTCTTCTGTGTCATTTAAGGTAAGGTAGAGGGAGATGGGATCTACCATATTGATTGGAGATTTCTCTTGGTTCATGAAAATCGTTGAGGCGTAATCGAAAGGTATGGGTTCATAGTTCCAGGCCTCAATGCGGTGTCCATAAAACACTGGTTGAGCTAATGTCATTTTTATTTTTTTCATTTGCTTTTTGGATAAGGCATATTGTCCATAAGAATCTGGATGTGCCAACATACTGATAGATGACAAAGCTTCTAAATGCGTTGGCAAACACTCTACCTCTGCTTTTATATGTAAAAGGTCGGATTCTGTGATTGTCACAAGTTCTGTGATTGGATTTTGTAAGTAGGGTTTCGCTTCGTCAAAAATCATTGCTTTTGGTTTTGCAAATTGGTATGATTTTTGCTTATTGGTCAACCAGCCTCTGCCTTTAAAAAGTCTGAAGATGCGGTACAAACTTGGGATGGAGAGTCCTGATAACTGACTCATCTCTTGAATATCAATCATCATCCCAGGTACCATTAGTAATAATTGGATGAACACACGCTGTTCTGTAGGGGTAAATCGTTTCTGTAATGGTTTGTTTTTTCGTCTCCTGCTATTTAGTAAACCAATTTGAGGGAGGTAAGCATTCTCCTGATAATCAATATAAGGGATCCCTAAGTATAATAAACGCTTCTTGTCGCTCTCTGATAAACTTCTAAAAACTAAGATAACCTCTTTTTCCGTCTGTTTTTCTACTACTTGCGCTTGTTTTACAACATTTTCGATAACTCCTGTGCGTTTTTCAGCCATTAAGAGATAAGTCTTTTTGGTGATTTCTAGTTTTGCAAATTCATATCGCTTTTGGAAAATTATCGGTAAATCCAATTCAATAGGCTGGATTGTCACATCACAATGGAAGTTTTGAAAAACTGTATGAACTTTCTCTCTATTCATTTTTTTCTCCATTTTATCATAATAATTGCATTTTATCATTTGTTTTGATAATTTGCAATTATTTTGATAAAACGAATTTGGGTTTGCCTGGTTTCATGTACACGAGGACCCGCGTAACCATTTTATAGATGTAAAACACCGAGGGGGACGACGGTCCCAACCTCGGTGTTTGTTTTTTGAATTCAGGCTTTGCTTGCCTTGGCTTGTGGTTTGCGGATGCGCTCGACGTAGAGGGTGCGCAGGAAGAGCCAGCGGAATCCGTTATCTAAGAGAGTTCCGGCGAAGATTCCTGGGAGTCCTAAGTGAAGGACAATGCCTAGGAACCAGCCCATGCCGATGCGGATCAGCCACATGCCGACGGTGGTGGCATAGAAGGGCAGGTTGGCGCGTCCGAGTCCTTGCCAAACAGCAGTGTAGATGACGGTTCCGGCTGTCATTGGAAGGCAAAGGAGGGAGAAGAGGGCGACCAGAATGCTGACTTGAGTGGCTTCTGCATTTTGGGTGAAGAGGTGGGTCAAGGGGTGTCCTGCTAGCCAGATGGTTAAAGATATGGGAACCATAAAGGCCAGGGACAGCCAGTAGGTGTCACGTCTAATGTGATCAACCTGCTTGTAGTTGTGTTCTCCCATGGCTTCGGCTACCAGCATGACGGTGGCGGTGGCGATTCCAAAGACGGGCATGTAAATAAATTGGGTCAGGTTCTCACCGATGGCGTGTCCGGCGACAGCTTCGGTTCCGAACTGGACAATGAGGGTGAGGACAACAACGTCTCCTGCCCGCATCATGAGGCGTTCGCCGGCGGCAGGCAGGGCGATATGAATGAGTTCGCGATCAAAGCCAAGGCGCGGACGTTCGAAAGTCATATCAAGACTAGAGTATAAAAGATAGGCTCCGATGGCACGCGAAAGGATGGTCCCTAGTGCCACACCTGCTAGTCCCCAGCCGAAGACGTAAATGGCTAGAGCTGAGAGAACCGCATTTATGAGGTTGGAAATGAGGGAGGCGTACATGGGGAGTCTGGGGTTTCCTTGAACGCGGACCAGGGCTCCTAGCGTGGTCATGAGTCCCAGCGAGATAACGCCGCCTCCGACAATGGATAGGAAATGGGCACCTTCTTTGGTGACAGCGGCCTCGGCTCCTAGGAGTCCGAGGAGGCTGGTGCCGAAGAAGGTGGAGACGAGGCCTAAGACGATACTTAGGATAACCGTCAGTTTGATGGCCTCGGTGGCATGGTGGCGGAGGCTCTCTTCGTCTCCTTGGCCCTTGCTTTTGGAAACGAGGCTAGAGACAGCGGCGGCTAGGGCGATAAAGATGGCTTGGTAGATGATGACGATGTTGTTGGCGACGGCGACGCCAGAGATGGCAACGAGGCCGAGGCTGGCGACCAGATAAGAGTCGATGACGCCCATCAACATTTGAAGGAAGTTTTCTACCATGGCCGGGAGGGCGATGTGTAAAATATGTTTGTAGTTTTTCATAGATTCTTGGTTCTAGGATAAGGTTGTGGGGTGTAGCCCTCAGGCGAAAAGCGCTTTGGGATGACCGAACAACAGGGTACTTCACGCTCTGGCGGTACGCGGGGCGGCTAGGTTGTTTGAACGCTTGGGTGGTTGGCGTGTGAGGTCCGCGGAGGAGCGCTTGGGTGTTTCGGCTGAGGGCTTTGGGATAAGGGAAAGAGTCTGGGAGCTGTGTCCCGGACTCTTGTGCTTTATAGGGGTGGGCTAACGTTTTTTGAGAGGGAAAAGGCGCGCGGGGCGCGCGGTTTCCCAAAGCTCGTCAGTTTTATTGGAGGCCCAAGTAAGTTTCTACAGCTGCTTGCATCTGGTTGGCAGCGACGCTGGTTGTGTGGCGTACGGGTGCGGTTTCTAAGCCGTCGACTGCCGGTGGTAGGGCTACGCCAGAGAGTTCGTGCAATTGGGCGAGGGCTTGGAAATCGCTGAGTCCGGTTTGGCCTGTCACTGCTTCTACGGCTACAACCGGGAATTTGTAAGGGCTAGCTGTGGAAGCAATCACGGTCGCTGTTGCGTCTCCGCTGTTTTCGCGGTAGGCGTGATAGACCGCGGAGGCAACTGCCGTGTGGGGGTCTTCAATGTACTTGCTTGTTTCGTATACGCGTTTGATTTCGGCACTTGTTTCTGCTTCTGTGGCAAATCCTGCGGCGAATAGATCCAAGATAGACTCGTCATAGTCCGCTAATGTGTAATGCCCTTCTTCCGCCAAGGCCTGCATCAAGGAAGCTGTCTTGTCAGCGCTATTGCCGAGAAGGTGGAAGATGAGGCGCTCGAGGTTGGAGGAGACAAGGATATCCATGGACGGGCTGCTGGTGACTTTGAAGTTGCGTTTTTTGTCGTAGGTTTTGGTTGCGAAGAAGTCGGTGAGGACCTTGTTTTCGTTGGACGCGCAGATGAGTTTGCCGACTGGTAGGCCGATTTGTTTGGCGTAGTAAGCGGCCAGGATATTCCCGAAGTTTCCTGTTGGGACGGTAAAGTTGACGAGGTCGCCTGCTGTGATTTGGTTGGTCTTAACAAGTTGGGCGTAAGCGTAAACGTAGTAGACGATTTGGGGCACGAGGCGGCCGATGTTCATGGAATTGGCTGATGAGAACTGCATGTTGTGGGCTGCCAGGCGTGCGCGTAGGTCGGCATCGTTAAACATGTGTTTGACGTTGGTTTGGGCGTCGTCGAAGTTTCCGTCGATGGCGATAACGTGGGTGTTGTCGCCGACTTGGGTGGTCATTTGGAGTTCTTGGACCTTGCTGACGCCGTCTTTTGGATAAAAGACGATGATTTCGGTTCCGGGTACGTCCGCGAATCCGGCCATGGCTGCTTTTCCAGTGTCACCTGATGTGGCGGTCAAGATAACGATTTTCTTATCTGTTCCGTGCTTTTTGGCTGCGGTGGTCATGAGGTAAGGAAGGATGGAGAGGGCCATGTCCTTGAAGGCGATGGTTGATCCGTGGAAGAGTTCGAGGTTGTATTGATTATCGAGTTTGACAACTGGTGCGATAGCTGGTGTGTCGAACTTGCTGTCGTAGGCATTTTGGATACAGTAGTCCAACTCCTCTGGTGTAAAGTCGTCCAGGAAGGCAGACAAAACGAGCTTGGCTACGTCTTGGTAGCTGGCGTCTTTTAGTTTTTCAAAGTCCAATTCTACTTGTGGGTAAGTCATTGGGGTGAAGAGTCCACCATCGGTTGCCAAACCTTGTAGGATGGCCTGACTGGCTGTCACGGTATTGTTTTTGTCACGGGTTGATTGGTATACAAGTGTCATCTGTTTTAAATCCTTTTTCTATCAGTTCTATCTGTATTATTTTACCATACTTTGAAAGGGAGTGGGGAGCTGGTTGAGAGGAATTGTTAGAAAATTTAGAACTTTTGGCTCGTTTCGAGCGTTCTGATACAATTAGTTCCCAATTCTTGTCAAGTTTTTTGATGTTTTACTAGAGCACATTTTGGGAGTGGGACAGAACTATTTTCGGGAAGAAAATAGTTCGGAGTCCTCGCTCCCTAGTTTCAATCCCCGCGAAAGCTAGTAGGCTCAAACACTCCAGTGGAGTGTTTGAGGTGGCGGATAAAGCAAGCAAAGCTTGCTACCTTAGAGTCTGAAAAGACGAATGAAACTGCCAAGAGCTGACCGCGTTCAAATGATAACCGAATACAATATTTGAGGCCGGGACTTTTTTCCCAGCCTCAATTAGGATGCTTTCTTATCGCTAAAAACTTCCTATTATGTTATACTTAATATAAGAATTAGGAGGGCGCAATCATGACAAAAAAAGGTCCCGTTCAGGCTCAAATTAGACGACATTTGGACCAGATGACCAACTTGGAACGAGAAATTGCTCATTATTTTTTGGCTGAGGTGGATACCAACCAGGATTTGTCTGCCCAAAGCATGACGGAAGCCCTTCATGTCTCCAAAGCCGCCTTGACTCGCTTTGCCAAAAAGTGCGGCTTCACCGGCTATCGTGAATTTATTTTTCACTTTAGCAACCAAAACGAGCCAGAAAAACCTAGCTCTGCGCTTCCCCACTCAACCACGCGCGTGCTCAACGATTACGACGCCATCAGCCGCATGGGGCGAGACCTGATTAGCGAAGAACAACTCAAAACCGTCGCCCAAATGATTGAGGACGCGGAGCGGGTTTATTTTTTTGGTAAGGGATCGTCCGGCCTGGTCGCTCGCGAACTCAAACTCCGTATGATGAGACTTGGTGTCGTCTGCGAGGCCTTAACTGAAAGAGATAGTTTCGCTTGGACCACAGGAATCTTGAATGAACAATGTCTCGTCCTCGCCTTCTCCTTATCAGGCGAGACAAGATCCGTTATCGAGAGCCTCTACCAAGCACGCAAGAAAGGCGCAAAAACGATTTTGATGACGGCATCGACCGAATTGCCCTATGATTTTGATCAAACCGTCCAACTCGCAGCCTTGAAAAAAATGGACTATGGACAAGGCATCTCCCCACAAATCCCCATGCTCCTTATGGTCGACTTGATCTACTCCCACTTCATCGAAATCAACCGACAAAAAAAAGAAAAAATCTTCAACTCCTATTGGGAAAACCAAGCCATTAGCATGGAGCGTTGAAAAGGTCCGGGGGACCTTTT
>Cebus_capucinus_imitator_PRJNA485217_SSR118__coassemble_616_pt1 | contig 12060 bp, 8 predicted proteins | sample Cebus_capucinus_imitator_PRJNA485217_SSR118__metabat2_low_PE_001 | metagenome-assembled genome bin Cebus_capucinus_imitator_PRJNA485217_SSR118
GACGAACTTATTTTTCTGTCATGAGTTAGCAGGTGAAACCTGCTTGGAGTTTTTCTTAAACTGACCACCCATTCATGATTTCAGTTTTACACAGAAAGCATCCCAGGGTCGGAGTGTTTTCGTTTGAATGACCTGTTCCACATCTGTATTGGAAATCACCTCATCGACATCATCGATTGGAAGTGTAAAAGAGGATAGATTATCCGACCAATTCATAACAATTAAATAGGAAGCATCTATAGTATTGCGGCGATAAGCTATCACTTTCTCTTCCGTGTCTAACAATTCAAAATCTGCATAGACCAACCAATCCTGCTCTTTCCGAAGTTGGATCAATTTTTGATAGGTATAAAAGATAGATAGGCGATTCTCTAATGCGGCTTTGACATTTACAGATCTATAGTTTGGATGAACAGGTAACCAGGCTTTTGGAGCTTCTGTGAATCCTCCCATAGGTCCATCATCCCATTGCATGGGTGTTCGTGCATTATCTCGGCCGATGAGTCGGATTGCATCCATCACCCACTCCATCGTTTTTCCTTCGGATAGAGCCTCTTTGGCAAAGTTTAAGGATTCGATATCCTCAATTTGGTCGAGACTTTGGAAAGGATAATTGATCATACCCAATTCCTCTCCTTGATAAACATAAGGCGTCCCTTTCATTAAATGCAAGAGGATGGCCAAAGCCTTTGCAGATTTTTCTCGATACTCCTTTGTATTTCCCCAGATTGATAAAATCCTTGGCAAATCGTGATTATTCCAGAATAAGGAATTCCACCCATTTTTCAGTTGCGTCTGCCACTTCTTAAAAATCTCCTTCATGGCTGGAACATCCACATCTTTAATATAGTACCATTTTGATTTTCCAGGCTCATGTTGAAGTCCCACTTGTTCAAATTGAAAGACCATGGACAATTCTTGACGAGCGGAATCCGAATACTTGATTCCATCTTCAATGCTTGCTCCCCATGTTTCTCCGACGGTCATCACATCACGACCTTCCAAGACTTCACGGTGCATCTCCTGGATGTATTCGTGAAGTTTGGGTCCATTATTAACAATGTAGTGATCGGGTTCTTTTCCAATCATATCAATCACATCCATCCGAAAACCAGCGATGCCTTTATCCACCCAACGATTCATCATCTGATAAATTTCTTTTCTAAGATTGGTATTTTCCCAATTTAAATCAGGCTGTTTCCTACTGAAAAAATGCAAATAATACTGTTTGGCTTCTTCATCATATTCCCAAGCAGAGCCTGAAAAAATAGATTCCAGCTCATTCGGTTGATCCCGCCAAATATAATAATCCCGCTTGGAACTTTCTGGATTTGAACGAGCCTCGATAAACCACGGATGTTCATCCGATGTATGGTTCACAACAAGGTCCATAATGATTGCAATCCCTCGTTTCTTTGCTTCACGAATCAGCTCATCCATATCCTGCATATCACCAAAGAGTTCGGAAATAGCTTCATAATCAGATATATCATAGCCATTATCATCCATTGGAGATTGATAAACAGGGGACAACCAAATAGCCCCAATTCCTAATTCTTGAAGGTAATCCAACTTCGAAATGATTCCCTGAAGATCACCGATGCCATCTCCATTGGAATCCTTAAAGGACCTCGGATAAATCTGATAGACCGTTACCTTTTGCCACCATTTTAATCCCATCACTTTTACCTCCTATTCTTATCCAGCAAAAACAAATATTCCTCTATCTGTCCTTGTAGCGCCTGATCGAATCCCAATAAACCTTGCTGCAAGGTCTCTGGGTCCAGTAATTTCTCGTGGACCTTTTCTTTTACAGAAAAAGGGATTTCTGCAATGTGTAGCCGATGGGTCATCCACTCTCGGATGAGAGGCTCTTTGTTCTCTCTTTCATATTGGAAAGGACAGGTTTGACTCTTATTTTCAAGAATCAAAACTCCAGCGTCACCACTGTGAAAAATAAGTTTATGGATACGATCTGTCAGTAACTCTTCGTTTAAAAACTCTAGTTTTATTTCTTTCTTGTCCCAATCAACAGATAATGTCGTTTCTAACTGTTGACCTTCTTTTTCTTCTAGCAAGGTAAAAGTAGAACGATGACCTGGAAATAGATGCCAGTCTACTTGACTTGGAAGCTCAACTCCCCTCAGTGCTGGGGCGCCATCCAATGGAATAATCGCCCCCTCCCGAGCAAAGACAGCGACTTGATTTTTTTCTCTATATAGAGGCAGGACTTGAGGACCTTGATAAACAAAGTCTGTGAAAAAATCATACCATCTTCCCTGAGGAAACCAAGCTTCAACCCGGCTAACCTTATAAATGGAATCACTCTTTTGAGTGATGGGAACAACCATCATTTCACTACCAAAAAGATACTGATTTTTAAAAGCATAACTCTCGTCCTCTTCGGGATATTCATAATACAAGGGCTGAATCAAAGATATGCCCTCCAGATGTGTCTTTACATTCATGCTATAGAGATAAGGAATGAGTTGATGTCGGAATCGTAACCAATTTTTCATATCGCCATCCACCTCTTTGGAATAGGACCAAGGTTCCTTACTCGAAAACACACTATAAGAACTATGAAGACGATTAATGGGACTAAATACCCCATATTGTAACCAGCGAAGACTCAGTTCCTCATCGTAAGTGCCTTGCATGTGTCCACCGATATCATGGCTCCACCAGGTGTAGCCAATATTTGAAGCTGTATTGGTAAAGTAAGGTTGAAAATCCAGAGAGTCCCAACTAATGATGGTGTCGCCTGAAAAACCAATTGGATAGCGATGACTCCCTGGTCCAGCGTATCGAGACAAGATTAAACCATAGCCTTTTCGAAGCTTCATATCGTCAAAGTGGTAGGTGTTTAATAGCCAAAGTGGATCAATGACTCCTTCTTCTCCTTGCTGCCAATCAATCCACCAGAAATCAACTCCCTCTTCTTCCAGTGGATGATGGACATCCTCAAAATAGGAACGTCTAAAATCTGGATTCATTAAATCAAAACGTGCTGGTTCTTCCTTCTTAGTATCCAGACTAAGTCGTTTTGCTACACGTTCATAGGAATCCTCAAAAGCCCGTATCCCATCAGCAGGATGAACATTGAGAGTCACCTTCAGGTTCTTTTGATGAAGAGACGCTAAAAATGTTTCAGGATGAGGAAAGAGTTCTCGATTCCAGGAATAACCTGTCCATCCACTTCCGAACCGTTCTGGTACATCCCAAGTTCGATGCCAATCCATATCAATGACACTGACTGCAAGTGGAACCTTCTCTGATGCGAAACGATCCATCAATGAGCGATATTCCTTATCTGAATAGGGCCAAAAACGGCTCCACCAATTCCCAAGAGCAAACCGTGGTAACAATGGGGGAAAACCTGTAAGAAGGAAGTAATCATAAATCGCTTCTTGGAAAGCCAGACCATACCCAAAAAAGTAAAGGTCCACGACATTTTTCTCACGTTCTTGCGGTTCTTGACCCACCTCAAAAATAAAACTAGAAGAATCCTCGAGGAGAGCATACCCATCTCTACTTATAATCCCTTCCTCTAGTTCAATCTCACCGTCTGCTCCATCCAAGGTTCTGGCTGTGCCCTTGAGAGTATTTACTGGGTCTCCATATCGCCATAGGGGCGAAGCACGATGCTGCTTTACCTGAATGGACAAAGAGTCTCTATGGAACGGTCCTTTGTTAAATGATACATTTAGGTACTCCGTTTCCACAGATAACCATTTGTCATCTTCAACCACTGTTGTAGAAAAATCACAATCAAATTGGCGGTTTCTTACGACTTGAGTTGCTCGGTCTTCAAATATTCCCTTTTTACTGTATTCTAGCCGAACCAATCGGCTAGTTAAGAAACTAATACGATAATCCACTCCTTGAAATTGTCTCATGCCTTTCGCTCCTTTATCAATTGAGAAAAATAAATGCTCATTCGATTACTTCGAATCAAAATAGAGAGGGATCCAATAAAAAATAAAGTGAGATAAAGAGTCAGAATCAGAAAAATGGGAGAGAGTTGCATGAGAACTATAGGAGCACAGAGAATCATCATCAAGAATAAACTCTTGACTGGAAAGGCCCAAAAGAACAAAAAGCAACTTCGAAAATTTTCACGAACACTTCCCCCACAGAAAGCCTGATAAAAATACTGCATCTGAAAAAAATGAATCGCCATCATACTTGTCAGAGCAAGTCCAACCATCCACCAGCCATAGTCATGACTTGAAACAGCATAGGACCAAGAAAGATAGCAGGTTCCTCCCAAGAGGCATTGTAATAGCCAGAGCAGGGTCGATTGTGAAAAACCTTCTCTGAAATAATGTAGGTACAAGTGGAACAGCGATTCATCCTTGGAACGTTTTAGATGTCGTACCGTTTGGAATCCTGCATATTGGGCGGCCCCTACTGTGATCAATGGCATACTGGTCAAAACAAGCAATACATTTAATACCATTACTCTAGCCAACCAAGTCATCGTCTCTGTAAATACCTTCTCTAATATTCCTTTATGCATAGCCTCTCCATCCATTTTTATTAAAGTATTCTACTCCTCAGATGACCATACAATCTGTCTCATCACCTTTACTCACCGTACTGAATACACCTACTCCTTGACAGATCCCACAACAATTCCTTTTACGAAATACTTTTGTAAAAATGGATAGACCAACAAGAGCGGAACGATAGCGATGACAATTTTTGCGGCATTGAGATTCTTGTTTGAAACCTCCATAATGGCACGAAGCTGCTCTGCTGTCACATGTGTGGATTTTTGAATGGTATCTGCCACATTAATCGAAAGTGACTGAATATAGGTCATGAGGGGATAATTCTTAACTCTCGTCATGTAGATTAAGCCGCTAAAGAAATCATTCCAGTGGCCGACAATACTAAATAAGGAAACGGTCGCTAGGGCCGGAAGTGAAATCGGAATATAGATTCGAGTTAAAATGTCCCAAGCATTAGCACCGTCCAGAATTGCTGATTCCTCAAGTGATTTAGGAACACTCCTGAAGAAATTCATAACCAGAATAACCGAACCAATAGGCACTGCGCCCGGTAATATTAATGACCACACATTATTCAGCAATCCTAAATTTCGTACAACCAAATAGGTCGGAATCAAGCCACCATTGAATAACATGGCAAATACAACGAGTGGCATAATGACTTTTCTAGCCGGAAATGCTTTTGTCGATTTAGAAAGAGGATAGGAAATGGTGACTATCATAAAGAGGTTTAACAGAAGACCTGCAAATACTCGAAAGACAGAGATTCCAAAAGACCTCCAAAACTGTTGATCCTTAATAATTTTCAGATAGGCTGCATTGGTAAAATCAACTGGCCATAATCCAACCTTATTGGAAGCCACGGCTTGAGAGCTCGAGAAGGACAGAGAAATCACATTCACTAAAGGAAATAAACACGACAGCGTCAGTAAGATGACAATGGTATAGATAATTGCTTGTCTGAGACCAAATTTTTCTTTCATTATCCAACCTCCTAAAACATAACCCGGTCAGTCAAGCGCTCAGCTGATTTATTCGAGATATAGATCAAAACGAGCCCCACAATGGACCGAACCAGACCGACTGCTGCCCCCAAGCTATAATCCCGTCCAACCAAACCAATCCGATAAATATAGGTATCCAAGACATCCCCACTCGAATAAACCGGAGGTGAGTATAAATTATAGACTTGATCGAAGCCTGCACTCAAAATACCAGGCAAAGCCAAAATGGTCATCAAAATGATGAACGGTAACATCCCCGGTATAGTTACATAACGTATCTTCTGCCACCAACTCGCTCCATCCATGGTAGCTGCTTCATATAAACCAGGATCGATAGATGTAATAGCTGCTAAAAAGACTATGGAATTATAACCGAACCCTTTCCACACATCCGTCCAAATCAAAAAATGAGGAAATATACGATTATCACCTAAAAAGTTAATCTCTTGCAAACCGAAACTATGTAAGAGTTGATTGATGACACCATCCAGACTAAAAAGATTTACCAAGACCGATGCTAAAATAACCCAAGATAAAAAGTAGGGTAAGTAAACGATGGTTTGCATGGAACGTTTCAACCACTTTATCCGAATCTCATTCAAAAGAATGGCAAAGAGAATGGGAATCACAGTATTTAAAATAATTTTTCCAAGTGCAATAAACACCGTATTGTAGGTTACCTTCCAAATATCTGGTAGAGTGAAAAGGTATTTAAAATTTGCCAATCCTACGAAGTCCGACTGGAAAAAACCTTTTGCCGGAACAAAATCCTGAAAAGCCATGACGAGGCCAAACATAGGGACATAGGAAAAGACAAATAGAAAGATCATCCCAGGAACTAACATCAAGTAAAGAAGCCATTGATCCTTAGAAAACCACTTGCTCTTTGAGGATGCTTTTATCTTCATTATGAGTCCTCCTCATGATTAGAAAAAGGAATTGCCGGTTAAAAGACAATAGCTTCTACCGACAATTCCTATTGCCTATTTCATTATTTCTTTTGAAGCGCCTGAATCTCTTTCAAAATATCAGCTCCACCTTGGTCATTCCATTTCTTAACGTAATCATTGAAGGTATCCAAGGACGCTTGGCCGGTTACATACTGAATAAACATTTCTTGTTCTAGTTTTTCCAGTTGGGCCCCATTTCGTTTTGCCGCTTCTAAAGTATCAAAAATCGCTAATGGGTGCTCCTCCCGATAACTATCTAATTTACGAACGTTTCCCATCACGCCGACGATGGCTTTGTCACGGGTCACATAAGAAGCCCATTTGTTAGGAGCTGCTTTTGCCGGATCCTCTTTGTACTCTTTAATGGTCTTTGCCATTTCTTGAATACCAAAGTCTTCAATCTTAGCAATATCAATAGTACCGTTACTTCCATCAACAGCTTCTTGCGCATCACTAATCTCACTCAAGTTTTTGAAGAGTTCAATATTCGTTGGACGAACAGATCCATCCACACCAATCTTTTGGTATTCATAAATCTCAGGATATTCTTTTTCCATATTCTCAGAATGACGTACCTTGTCATAAATGAGATTGACCATATCCATGACTAATTCAGGTTTGGAGAAGCCTTTTCTTACAACGATGAAGCCACCTACTCCTGTCTTTTGGACGGCATTAATATGACCCTCCTTATCTTCTAATGCATACGGTGTGAAATCTGCTTCGGGATGAGCTGTTCGAACTTGGACCAGATTCCAGTCAGGAATATGCCAAGGACCAGGTACAATTCCTAATTCGTTGTTGACCACTATAGCTGTAATATCATCATATGTGCGGGTACCAAATTGTTTATCAATGACTCCTTCATTATACAAGCGACGAAGATATCCCAAGCCTTCCTTCATTTCAGGTGTATTAGAACCGTAAGTCACACCAGATTGGTTTCCCATATAAACTTTAGGATAAGCATTGAAGGCATTCATAATGGCTGTGGCTGTGTAGCCCGTATTACCGTGATTATCTGCATTTAGATAATTGGCAAATGCAAGCCCTTGAGTCTTTTGTGCACCGCCAGGATTCTTTTCTATAAAGGCTTTCGCTGTCGATTCTAATTCATCCAAACTAATGGCGTGGTTTCCATCTTTATCTAAGGTGATTCCCAATTTATCCAACCAGTCTTGACGAATCCAGACCAAGTTCGGTCCAAAGTCATTGGCTGTTCCTGGAATAGCCATCAATTTTCCATCAACAGTTGCAGCCTTCAAAGGCACATCATCGAATGAATCATAAATGCTTTTAATGTATTTACTTGCCTTCTTTTTATAGATATCTGACAAATCTTCAATCAGGTCATTTTGAGCCAACTCAACTAATTGATCGTGATTGACAACCATGATATCTGGTATTTCTCCAGAGGCGATAGCTAAGGAAACCTGTCTATCATATTCTTCACCATTGGCTTCAAATTCACTTTTCAAGTCAACATTCATTTCCTTTTCAATGAGTCGGCGATAAGCATTGTTTTCATAACTATCTCCTTGCGGAAGCTTAGAATTATCGAGCGTTTGTTGTCCAATCGTAACGACTAGTTGCCCCTTATCATTCTTCTTTTCTTCCGATTGATTAGGGCCACAAGCCGCGAGTAAGATGGTGGGAGCCATGATCAAAGCCATGGTTTTGAGTACCCGTTTATACGTTCTATTCATGAGAATCTCCTTTCTTCTCATCAAGCATCTTGTATATTCTGATATAAATCTTACAGTTTGTGCGAAAACGTTTACGTTCTTGATTCAGAAAATATCTCCCTTGTCCTAGGGAATACCGTCTCTCTTTCAATTAACTCATAAGGAATAATCTGAGAAATCATCTCCTCTCCTCGTTGAAGACTTGCTAATATTCGTTTACATCCTTTTCTTCCCATTTCATAGAATGGTTGAGAAACCGTGGTCAATGCGGGAGTTGCCATTTTTGCGACCTCCGAATTGTCAAAACCGATAACAGATAAATCCTTCGGAATCTGTATCTGACGTCTATAAGACTGATGAATCACCCCCATCGCTACTTCGTCACTAGCACAGAAGACAGCAGTAACTGGGCACTTAGCCTTCATCAGCAGATCCAGTCCCTCTCTTCCCGCATTAAAGCTAAAATCACCATAAGCAATCCAATCCTCATCAACCTGGAAACCATGTTCTTCCATAGCATCTAGAAAACCTCTATAACGGGGTCTTCCAGCAATAGCATCTTGCGGATTAAATCCAATCATCCCAATGTGTTGATGGCCTTGTTCAATTAGATAGCTCGTTGCAGTGAAAGCTGCCGCATAATCGTCAATTTTTATATAGGGTAGCCTCGTTCCAATCGCTTCGGTCGCAATCAATAGTACGGGAATGTGACTATCCTTGATGAGATCTATGTCATCTTTGCTTAAAGTCATCGAAAAAATCATCAGGGCAGCCACCCTTCTCTCCATCATCATTCCCATCCGTGCACGAAATTGAATTCCTTCGACACCAGCATGAGTGATAATGACGCTATATCCCCAGAGAGTCGCTTCGTCTTCAATGGCACTAACAATCTTTCCATAAAAAGAAGTTGTCATATGAGGCATGATAATGCCTATGGTTCTAGAAGCTTGTTGAACTAAATTTCTTGCTTGTTCATTTCGTCTATATCCTGTCTGTTCGATGACCTGTAATACACGCGCTTTTATTTCACTACTGTACCCTCCTTGTTGATTGATCACTCGCGAAACAGTCGCAGTAGAGACCCCTGACATCCTTGCAATGTCTTTTATTGTCGTTGTCATGATTGATCTCCTTTTTCTCACGTAAACGTTTACATTTAGAGTATAACGCTATCATTGTTTAAAGTCAATATATTTAATCATTTAATATTTTATTTTTTTGTGTGAACCTACTACTATCTGCTCTATAAAGAGCTTTAGTTCTCTTTAGAATCGGCTACCAATCTCCTTATATAACTTGAAGACATCAAAAAGGGGCTGGGACAAATGTCCCAACCTCGTGTTTTCGTATACTAGCTGGTTTGTAATACTTTACGTGGTTTGGTTCCTTCTGCTGGTCCAATGACGCCAGCTGCTTCTAACTCTTCCATGAGTCGAGTGGCACGGTTGAAACCGACAGATAGACGACGTTGGATCATAGAAGCGCTGGCTTTTTGAGTCTCAATGACCAAAGCCTTGGCATCTTCAAAGAGAGGATCTCCTGCATCATCCGCTCCGGAACCTCCGAATCCACCATCATCCGATTCAGAAACCTCACCAGGATCGAAGGTTTCATCATATTCTGCATCTGCCTGACGCTTGATGAAGTCGACAATATTTTCGACATCCTGGTCCGAAATAAAGGACCCTTGCAGGCGGACCGGATGCGATTCACCAATTGGACTGAAAAGCATATCACCTCGTCCCAAGAGTTTCTCTGCGCCATTCACATCCAAAATGGTTCGTGAATCCGTACCAGACGAAACCGCAAAAGCTATACGAGATGGTACATTTGCCTTAATCAAACCGGAAATGACATCCACCGATGGACGTTGGGTAGCAAGAATCATATGAATCCCTGCTGCACGTGCCTTTTGTCCCAAACGAATAATGGCGTCTTCCACTTCTTTACTTGCCACCATCATCAAATCAGCCAACTCATCCACAATGACCACAATCAGAGGCAATGGAATCTGTTTCATTTCTGATTGCGCATTGTATTCTGCTACCTTGGCATTGAAACCTTCAATATTCCTTGCGCCAACCTTAGAGAAAAGCTCATAGCGATTCTCCATCTCGTCCACGACTTTTTGAAGGGCACGCGCCGCCTTTCTCGGATTGGTCACAACCGGAATCAAAAGATGAGGAATATCATTATAGACGGACAATTCAACCATCTTAGGATCGACCATCATGAACTTGACTTCATCCGGTCGTGCCTTCATCAAGATGGACGAGATAATCCCATTGACGGCCACCGATTTACCAGAACCAGTTGACCCCGCCACCAAGAGGTGAGGCATGCGGGTCAAATCAAAGGATCGAACCGAACCATTGACCGCTTTTCCAAGTGGCACCTCAAGCAACTTGTTGGGATCCGTATTGGCTTGCTCCCATAACTCCCGGAAGCTCACAGTGGCCACCTCGGAGTTCGGCACCTCAATCCCAATCAAAGATTTCCCAGGAATCGGCGCTTCAATCCGAACGTCCTTAGCTGCCAGAGCCAAGGCTAAGTCGTCAGCCAGATTGGCAATTCGATTCACCCGTACTCCGACAGCTGGTTTCACCTCATACTTGGTCACAGATGGGCCAATTTCAGCCCGCTCCACTGTCGCCTTGATCCCAAAACTATTAAAGGTCTCTTCCAAAATCTTAATATTTTCACGAACAATTTGTTTTTCTTTGGATTGATTTTTAGGTTTATCCGGTGCAAACAGAGATAAGGTCGGTAACTTATAATCGATGGCTTCCTTGGGCGTGAAATTAACCCGTACCTCTTCGTCCTCAGGTTCGTCTTCGCCAACGAAATCACTATCGTAATAGTCCCCTGTCTCCTCATCAAAGCCCACCGGTGCTTCCATGTCAAAGAGACTCTCGTCGAAATCTGCCCCAACAATCTCTGGCTCCGTCACTTCAAAATCTTGCGGCGATGTGGCAACTAAGCCTTCTCCGTCCAAAATTTCGCCTGTTTCCAAGTCGACCCTCCGATTGTCGGCTTCATCCACCAAGACAGCCTCCTTGACCTGCTCGGCACGACGTTGAGCTTCAAGAGCATCTTGTTCGGCTTTCTGCAAGGCTAAACGCTTCTCCTCCTCACGCAGGGCCCGCGCCTCTTCCTTTTTCAAAAAGCGTTCCTGGCGCTTAATGGACGCATCCTCCTGCCACTCTTTGAAGGCTTTGGACGCCAAGTCCATGAGGTCGTAGATGCTATAATTGCTCCACTGCAGGGCGCCAATAGCCAAAAGCAGGGCACCGATAAAGTAGGTCCCGATATTAGCAAAGAGAAAGGAGGTTGGCATATATAAAAGCGCCCCCAGAGCACCACCGCCCACAAAACTGGTCACCTGAAAATGGGTCAGATCTGCAAAAATTCGACTGAGCGTTGTCCCAAAAGCATTGCCGTCTGTCTTGAGAATCCAAACCAGATAGGCCTGGAAAATCAGCATGAGACCGAACATAATGGCGATGAAACCAGAGACGCTTCCCTTACGGTTATGCACCCATTTGAAAAAGAAAAGATAAAAGACAGTGGCCGCCATAGGCAGGTAGGCGACACTACCAAAAAAGAGCCGGAACAAGTTGTAAACCGTAACCCCAAAAGCACCCAGGCGAATGGCCCCCAGCAGAATCACCACGACTCCAGCTAGGCTAAACAACATCCGCTTGAGAGCCTGCTGCCTCTCTAACTCGACTTTAGACGGGCGGCGCGTGGTCCGCCCCTTGCTTGATTTTTTCGTATTTGCCATACCTTCAATTATATAACTTGTATTTGCAAAAAGTCAATAACTGCGGGCTTCTAGCGATACAGAAGGGATTGTAGCAACTGTAGGTTTTTCACAATTCCGCTCAAAGCCAGGGGTTCC
>Cebus_capucinus_imitator_PRJNA485217_SSR118__coassemble_645_pt1 | contig 11642 bp, 12 predicted proteins | sample Cebus_capucinus_imitator_PRJNA485217_SSR118__metabat2_low_PE_001 | metagenome-assembled genome bin Cebus_capucinus_imitator_PRJNA485217_SSR118
GAAAGCGCAGAATAAAAAAAGGCCCACAGAGGGCTCTTTTTATTTATATCGCTTTTCAATTTGCCACAAGCGCCATTGGAGCAAGGCCCCACAAACAAAAATACAAGCACAGAGCCCAATCCAATAAGCGTAAGGCCCTAGCTGAGTGGTTGCGTCCAGGTAAAAACCAATTGGCCACGGTATAGCCCAATAAGAGAAAACCATGAGCATGAAAGGCACTGTCGTATCCTTATAGCCCCGCAAAATTCCCTGAAGCGGCGCTGCAATAGCATCCCCCAATTGGAAGCACAAGGCATAGGTTAAAAATGTCGAGGTTAGAGAAAGGAAGTCCGACCCCGAACCATACAATCCCGAAATGTTTTCCCGCGAAACATACAGACCAATTAAGGATACAAAAGCAAAGCCAAGTGCAATGAGTCGCCCAATGGTGCTATAAGACTTGGCATCCTTTGGTCGAGCTGCTCCCACTTCATAAGCGACGACAATGGCCATGGTGGAGGAAACAGCGAAAGGAAAGGCGTATAAGAGAGTCGAAAAATTCATGGCAGCTTGGTGACTGGCAATGACAAGCGAGTCAAATTTGGCCATCCAAAGTCCAATCGCCGCGAAAATTCCCACTTCCGCAAAGACCGAGCCACCAATCGGTAAGCCCAAACGGAGTCCTTCCGAAAAGCCTTTGGGCTCAAAGGACCGAACCCTCCAAAGCTGATAGCTAGCAATCTTGGGATGGAAACGAATAATAGCCAGTGAGATAAAGAAGAGAACCCAATAAGCCAAGGTCGTTCCTAATCCTGCCCCTGCTCCCCCCATTTGAGGCAAGCCTAATTTCCCATAAATTAAAATGTAATTAAAGGTCGAATTCAAAGGCAATAAGAGCAACATGAGATACATGGATAGACGTGTTAACCCATGGGCATCAAAGAAGGAACGAAAGACCGAGAACAAGAGCAAAGGAGGAATCCCAAACATAAGATAAAAGAGATAGCCCTTTGCGACATCTAACACATGACTATCGAGACCCATACTTCCAAGTGCTGGTCCTGCTCCAAAGAATACAAGAAGAAAGAGGATTACTGACAGAATCAAGGCCAAATAAATAAATTGCCACAAATCTGATGCAATCTTTTCTTTTTTCCCTTCTCCTAAGTGATGGCTCACAATTGGGATCAGCGCAGCCACAATTCCTGTCAAGAAGGTAAAGAATGGGGACCAAAGTGATGTTGCCATCCCTACTCCAGCCAAATCCATAGTATTGAATTGCCCAGTCATCATGGTATCAATGAAACCTGCTGAATAGTTGGCTGTTTGATAAATTAAAATAGGGAAAAAGAGTATGAGAAATAATTTTATTTTTTGTCTACGTGTTTGTGTCTGATACATGTCTCCTCCTTTTTGGTTACTCTTTATCATACTAAAGCCTTTGGGGATTTGCAAGTCCATAAAACTATGGTGAAAGCGTTCAATTAAACGCTTTCTTTTGATATAATGGTTTTTGAGGTGAAAAAATGAAAAAACAAGCTTTTGATTCTAGTAAGTACTTACAGTTGCAGCGTGATCATTTAATGGAGCGCATCAACCAATTCGATGGGAAACTCTACCTCGAGTTCGGTGGGAAAATGTTAGAAGATTTCCATGCTGCACGTGTATTGCCAGGTTATGAACCAAATAATAAAATCAAACTTCTACAAGAGATGAAGGATGAGGTCGAAATCGTCATCGCCATCAATGCCAATAATATTGAGCATTCAAAAAGCCGGGGTGACTTGGGGATTAGCTATGACCAAGAAGTTTTCCGTCTGATCGACAAATTTAAAGACCTAGGTATTTATGTGGGGTCAGTCGTGATTACCCAGTATGCGAATCAGCCCGCGGCAGATGCTTTCCGTGCCCAACTGGACAAACACGGGATTTCTTCCTACCTCCACTACCCAATTAAGGGATATCCTACAGATATGGATCATATCATCTCTCCGGAAGGAATGGGGAAAAATGATTACATTGATACGTCGCGCAAGCTGGTGGTGGTGACTGCGCCAGGTCCCGGTTCTGGTAAATTGGCGACCTGTATGTCTCAGCTTTACCATGACCATGTCAAGGGGCAAAAGTCTGGTTATGCGAAATTCGAAACCTTCCCCGTTTGGAACTTGCCTTTGCATCACCCTGTCAATTTGGCTTATGAGGCTGCGACGGCTGATTTGGATGATGTCAATATGATTGACTCCTTCCACTTGGATGCCTATGGTGAAACGACGGTCAACTATAACCGTGATATCGAGATCTTCCCTGTTTTGAAGCGAATGATTGAACGGATTATGGGTGAGTCTCCTTACCAATCGCCAACCGATATGGGGGTCAACCAGGTTGGCTTCTCGATCATTGATGACGAGGCTGCAGTTGAGGCTTCTAAACAAGAGATTATTCGTCGCTACTACCAAACCTTGGTGGACTACAAATATGAAAAAGTGCCTGCTTCTGCTATTACCAAAATTGAGCTCTTAATGAACTCTCTTGGTATTACGCCAAGCGACCGTAAAGTGACCGTTGCAGCGCGTGAACGTGAGGAAGAAACGGGACACCCAGCCTTGGCTTTAGAATTGCCAGATGGCCATATTGTGACCGGTAAGACTTCTGACTTGTTAGGTCCAACTGCTGCTGTGCTTTTAAATGCCATCAAAGCCTTAGCTGGAATTGAAAAAGACACGCATTTAATTGATCCAGAGGTTGTGAGACCCATCCAATCTTTAAAAATCGACCACTTAGGAAGCCGCAACCCACGTTTGCACTCCAACGAAATCTTGATTGCTCTAGCTATCACTGCACAATCCAGTGAGGTTGCGAAGAAGGCCTTGGATAGCCTGGCACAACTCAAAGACAGTGAAGTCCACTCAACCGTAACCCTGACCGAGGAAGACCGCAACGTCCTACGCAAACTCGGCATCAACCTCACCTTCGACCCCGTCTACGAACAAGACAAACTGTATAGGAAGTAACAAGATACAAAGGACGTTAAGAAATCCGTATGAAATTAGCAAACTGACAGAAAATCCTGATTTTCTAGCCAGTTTGTCTATTTCACTAGGATTTTAGGCCGTGTTCAATTAAATAAGATACAAAGGGCGAATAGAAAGCGACAGAATTTTAGGAAAATCTCAGAAGGATCCATGATCCGAGGAGATTTTATCTAAATTCCGAGCTTTCCGACCGTGTTCAGTTATAAGATACAAAGGGGCGATGCGCAGCGCGCAAACTTTCAAAGAAAAATACCAGACAAAATTCAATCCTCATCGAATTTGGGGTGACTTTTGTCTGGTATTTGTTATTCAGGGCTAGTTTTTGCCCAGCCCTTTATAATCCTACACTCGATATCAGATAATAACTTTGTCGCACTTGACTTTACAATTAGAAACAATTTATTGATGATTTACAAACTCGGGTTGTAGCCATAGTTCCTGAATTTCTCCACCTTTATCAAGCCCAACTATGCTCCTAGAAAAAATCTTTACATATTTTATATCATTCTGGTGTTCTGTACTTCCAAAATAAACTATATCTTTTTTCTTATCATAGAATGTTTCCCAATTCTCCACCTGTTTCAAACGAATCGTGTCACCACCATCCGCTAAACCTTTTTTTAAGATTAACTTCCCCAAATTGGCTTCTGGAAAACACAAATCCTTCTGCTTCCACATATCTTTGTGGTGATATCCCCATATTTGCGTTGACTGATTAGTGAGAGAAGAAAATCCAATTGATAAATATGCTGCTAAAAAAACAATATCCGACTCTATTAATGGTTCAGAATAGAACTCATTTGTTTCAGAGTTATACAATAAATTTTCTTCAATTTGAACATCATTTAGATACTTCACTTCAAACATTACTTACTCCTTTATTTATTGATGAAATTAAAATGAACAATCTGTTTTTTGTCCATATCAATGACTAGTTCCCAAATTCCCTCTTTTCTTCCATTAAAGGCACCTTCTACATCCCAACGCAAACCATTTGGTAAAAATTTATCCTTAACGGGTTCCTTAGCTTCTGTAATCTCTTCTAATAACAAATTCAAGCCTTCTGTATCTATATACGGACGTGCTTTATCTCCCATATATTTTCCACGTTTAATGATATCATTGGCATGATTTTTTACAGTTTTTGACATCGTTAATTCAGCAACATCTACTGATGAAGAGTACACATTATTCATACGAGGGATATTTCCATATCTAAAACTCCATTTTTCCCCTTCAGGAATCAGGCTCTTTCCTTTAGCCAGATAGGCTGATTTCCCGGAATCTTTAAAGGATTGGCCTCTTTTAGTCACTCTTACAGCGCCCCTAGCAGAGGAAGGAGATGATACTGGAGTCTTCCATTTTTCCAAAAAAGAGAAACCCTTACTCATCAAGAACGGACCTACAAATGCACTTACTGTCCCTGCACCTTCGCTCCAGCCTTTTACACTCTCATAGTTCTTAGCCACATACTTCTGATTTTCTGTCGCATAAAGTCCCGTGAAAGGATTGCGACCTGTTCGGTTGATGTAGGTCGTGTACTCCTTCATAAAATCTGGTGACCTTACGCTGACAGCTTCTTGACTCTCTAGGGCATAGTAACGCTTTAGAACATAATCTTTCTTCAATCCTTCTAGGCTTCCCTCTTTTACATTATAGCTATAGCCTGGATAGTAATCATTGACATAGTCAAAGCATGAGTTGATCTCGTCAAGGTTCATCTCATCAACCTTAGATTGAAAGTATGCCAATTCTTCCCTGTCCTCTTTGCTCAACTTGGTAGAGGCGAAGATTCGATCACTAAAACTTGCTTTCTGAATGATCGAGTGCCTTAGTTTTTGAAGTTGATCTATATCCTTTCCTTCCGCCATAAAAGCAACCTTGGGATTATTCTTCTGGAAATACTCCCTAGCTAGGCTATTAACTTTCTTGTGATGACCGGCTGCTGTCTTTTTAAAGTGAGGACTGCGATATATAGCCTGGGCTCTGGGATTGTGATAAGGATTGGTCAGCGCGACCATACTACTGACCTTTCTGAGGCCACTATTTTGGTTGAGGAGGATGGCTCCCAACTCGCTTGAGACGCTCTTACTGTTAAAATTGCTGAGACGAGACTCAGTCTCTATCAGAGACTGCTTCGACTCTTCAACCGCCTGACTCAGGCTATCCCTATTCGGTGCAGAGACACTGACCAAGTCAGAAATATCGCCATAAAACCCATCTGCCGCATCCATATCACTAACAATGGAATTGAAAAGACAATCCACACTTTGCTTCAAACTACTCAAGGCATCGCTATTGATCACAGCTCTGGGACTTGACTCGCCAACAGTAGACTCAAAGTCAAAAATTACGTTCTCAAACTCGGTGTAAAGGAGATTGGAATAGTCTACATAGCCTTGAAGAAGGGGGATATTATAGCGATTGAGCTCATTATGAATGGCTGTCTTTACGCTTCCACGCAGGGCATCACTAGCTGCTAGGCTCTGAGCCGAGTACTTTGCTGTTGCCAGCTCGCCTTCAAATGACTGCGTCTGACGATAAAGAACCTCCTTCAGGCTATCCAGCTCACTTCTCTTAATCTTCATCCGCTAGACCTGCTTTCAATCTTAGGTAATAGTGGGAGGGGATTTCCGTTTGCATCAAGACTTCCCTCAACTGGCTTACATACAATCTTTCCTTTTCAGACTCTCCATAGCCTAAAGCTACAACTCTCTTGATCATGGTCTTGTGAATAGCCAGCTCCGGAAGAGTTGCTTGAAGTCCTAATGGCCAAAGCTGGGCTATGTAGTCTACATAGGCTCCTTCAAAGATGACCTTCCTTCCCATAAGCATCACATAAAGTGACTCTTGTCCCAAGAGTGCTTCTACTAGGTCTTGAGGCAACTGACTCTTGTCCAGCTCAACCACTGTCCCCAGAGGAAGAAGGTCACTATAGACCTTGTCAACACCATCTAAAAAATGAACGAATGCTCTCTTAGATAAAGTGACTGTCCTCTCTATGCGACAAATATGGACCTCCTCTGGTAAAAAAACAACCTCGATCGTCGACCCAAATCGTGATTGGTACGTATAACTAGACTTTTTATCCAAAAAAGCTTCGACCATTTCTCCCATCACTTCGGGATGATTTTTCAATATAAATGCTAGCTGGTTTAAAAAGTCATCCCGAGGAAAGTCAGATTGTCCTTCGACATATTCCTTCCAAACTTCTTCGACTGTTTTCATCCTCATCTCATCCCATTTTTTAAATTTGCTGCTCCTGATTCGTCATCCATCTGCTTATTATCAGAAACCTTAATCAGGTTCGAAGATTGAGAATTCACATATGACTGATACTTAGAAAGAGATGCATTTAAATTTTCAATCACTTGATTAAAGTTTGTAAAAGGACTCAGATCAGTATAGGAAAACGGAAGAGACGGCATCTGATGAATAAACGCAACATCTACATTATAACGTCCCACTTGACCCGTCCACTCTTCAGTATCTACATAGATTTCGGCTGAATTCGCCATATTAGTAATCCTCCCGATTTAGACGATGATAATATTCGATTTGACTATAGAGACTGTTGATTTTAGTCTGACATACCTCTATCTTTTCTCTATACTCTGCTATTTTAAAACGAATACTCTTTCGATTCATCTCTGTATCTGTCAGCCAGCTTGCAATCGCATCAGAGATTTTAGATACCTTCTGATCGAAATCATCTCTTCGATTGCCCCTAAAGTCATCTGTCGATTGATTGTTCATATCAATGACTGATGATTTCTGACCACTTACAAGATCTATCTTAGATTTGATACCTTCATTTGCTAACTCTAAGCGTTTGATATCATCTTCGTATGTTCGAATGTTCAAACGTTGCCATTTTATTTGTTCATGGCAAAATGCAATCTGTCCATCATGTCGTCCCATAAATAGAATCCTCCGCTTTTCTCTTTCATTATAACAAACGATTAGGATGTATTGTCAACACTTTTCTGTACAGAAATAATATTTTACATTACCATTTAGTCGCACCCCCGCAAGGATGATTAGGATAGTGACAAGCTAAGAGCATAGTCACTATCCTATCAGCTAGTGCCAACAAGTGAAATACAAAGGGGTGCTCAAGGCCCGCTATTTTCAAACCACCTTACAGTCAAACCAAGAAAAAACTGACCTGCATTGAACTGCAAGTCAGTTTTCTTTTATTTTTTCTCACGGTTTAAAATAAGATTGAGGACAACGGCTGTTACGGTTGCCATCACGATACCATTTGCTAGGAACATCTGTGCGCCACTTGGGAAGGCTTGGAAAAGATTGGTTCCGTTGAAACCGACCCCACTTGCAATCGCTACTGCCGCAATCAAGAGATTGTGTTCGTTATTGGTGAAATCAACACGAGCTAAAATCTGCATTCCTTGAATGGCTACCATCCCAAACATAACCAACATGGCACCACCCAATACAGGACTTGGAATAATCTGAGCCATGGCACCAAATTTCGGTAAGAGTCCCAAAATAATCAGGAAACCAGCAGCATAATAAATTGGCAAGCGTGTCTTAATTCCAGACAGTTTCACCAAACCAACGTTTTGCGAGAAACCAGTATATGGGAAGGTATTGAAGATTCCACCTAAAAGCACAGCCAAACCTTCCGCACGGTAACCGTTCCGTAGGCGTTTTTGATCCAATTCCTCACCGGTGATATCCGCCAAGGCCAGGTAAACCCCTGTCGATTCAACCAATGAAACCACCGCAATAATACACATCATGACAATAGATGATGGTTCAAAGACTGGCGCTCCAAAGAAGAAAGGAGTCGGAATATGTACCAAAGGTGCTTGGGCTACCGCATCAAAGGACACCAAGCCCATAGCTGCTGCCAAACCGGTACCCAAAATCAACCCAATCAAAATTGAAATCGATTTGATAAAACCTTTGGCAAAAATATGTACCAAAAGAATAATCAAAATGGTCGCGCCAGCCAAGGCAACAGATTGCATGGTTGGCTTATCCGCATTGTCTCCCATATTCCCAATAGCTACCGGAATCAAAGACAAACCAATGGTTGTGATGACGGATCCCGTTACAATTGGCGGGAAGAACTTCACAATTTTCGAAAAGAAGCCAGCAATAGCCAAGACAAAAATACCGGAAACAATGAGTGCGCCGAACATGGCACCTGATCCATGGGAAAGGCCGATTAAGCTGAGCGGTGCTACTGATTGAAAGGCCACGCCCAATACGACCGGCAGTCCAATCCCGAACTGCTTATGGATTTGCAATTGTAAAAAGGTAGCAACTCCACACATAAAAATATCGGTTGAGATCAAGTAGGTTAACTGAGCCGGCGTGTAGTTCAGGGCTGATGCAATCATAATCGGAACCAGGATAGAACCTGAATACATAGCCAATAAATGTTGCAAGCCTAGAACCGCTGCTTTTGAATGGGTTTCTTTTTGCATTATAAATCTGCCTCCTTAAATACGATACTGCCGTTTTCAAAGCGATCAATACGTGCCAAGGAAACCACGCGCTGCCTGGCTTCCTCCAACAAGGAACGACCATCTTGGAAAGATTTCTCAATCACAATGCCAATAGCCTCTACTTGAGCTCCGGCTTCTTCAATAATCTGAATGAGGCCTTTTGCTGCTTGTCCATTAGCCAAGAAATCATCAATAATCAGGACCTTATCATCACTTGATAAGAACTTAGAAGCAATGGAAACGGTCGATGTCACCTGCTTGGTGAAGGAATAAACTTCTGCTGTCAAAATGCCTTCAGTCATGGTAATGTTTTTTGCCTTCTTAGCAAAAATCATGGGTACACTCAAGGCTTGAGCCGTGTAAAGAGCTGGTGCAATTCCTGACGCTTCGATGGTAACTACTTTGGTAATACCTGCTTCTTTAAAGGCAGCTGCAAAGGTTTGGCCAATCTCCTCCATGAGTTCTGGATCCACCTGGTGAGTCAAGAAACTATCTACTTTAACGATGTTTTCTCCTAAAATATCACCATCTTTTAAGATACGATCTTCTAACGTTTTCATGTCTCCTCCTTAAAAAATGCAAAAAAGAGCACAGATTCCCTGCGCCCTTCAGACTAACAAACTCAGACCAACTCCCAGAAAGCCGTCTGACCTGGACTTACTTGTGAAAGGTTAGGCCTTTCGTAGGGCACCTCACCACATTAGAGGTTTAAAGTAAATCCGCCCATATATATTGTAACACTTTTTGGATTTCTTGCCTAGAAATTATAGGCAAGGCTTTCCATTCACTCAGACTTCCTTCAGAAAATCTAAATGGAATCGCCATTCCAAATGGAATTCTTCACAATGACATAATCGACCTTACGCAAAGCTTCGATGTCAGAACCACCTGCATAGGAAATTGAAGACTGCAAATCTTCTTGCATTTCCTTCAAAGTATCCTCCAGATGCCCTTTTGCTGGTAAAAGAATTTTCTTGCCTTCCACATTTTTATAGGCACCCTTTTGGAATTGTGAAGCAGAACCATAATATTCCTTGAAGGATTCACCATCCACCTCAACCGTCTTTCCTGGACTTTCAATATGTCCAGCAAGGAGTGATCCAATCATAACCATGCTGGCTCCAAAACGAATGGATTTAGCGATATCTCCATGAGTACGGATTCCACCATCGGCAATAATGGGTTTTCGAGCGGCCTTGGCGCACCAGCGAAGTGCAGACAACTGCCAACCGCCGGTACCAAATCCGGTTTTCACTTTGGTGATACAAACTTTCCCCGGTCCAATTCCTACCTTTGTTGCATCCGCTCCTGCGTTTTCTAATTCACGTACGGCTTCTGGGGTTCCTACATTTCCGGCGATCACAAAGGTCTCTGGTAACTGTTTCTTGATGTGTTGGATCATCTTGATGACAGAGTCGGCGTGTCCATGAGCAATGTCAATGGTAATATAATCAGGTGCGTCATCGACTAAGGATTCGACAAAAGCGTATTCATAGTCTTTCACTCCAACAGAAATGGAGGCAATCAGACCCGCTTCGTGCATGCGTTTGATAAAGGGTTTCCGCCCGGACTCATCAAAACGATGCATAATATAGAAATAGCCTTGGCGAGCCAAGAGTTCCGCCACGTCTTCATCCAAAATCGTTTGCATATTGGCTGGTACGACTGGAATTTTGAAGGTGTGCTTCCCAAGTGTGACGCTGGTATCCGCCTGACTGCGGCTTTCGATGATACACTTGTTTGGGATCAATTGAATATCTTCGTAATCAAAAATAGGAAATTCGTTTAGCATGAGTTCACCTCGAATAAAAATTTCCCCTACCTATGCTTGACGAGCAAGCATCGCTCCGTCTTTCCGACGTTTCCTTAAAGATTATACGATATCATTCGGTATATGTCAAACAAAACGATGTTTTAAAATATAATGTTCGTTTTTACGTATTTCCCTATAAAAAAATGTATGCAACGTTCGAAAAAAAGGAGCCGCCTGAGAATGGGCAACTCCTTTTCATTATTTAAGGTCTTCTTGATTTTTTTCGGATTGACTTTCTGTTTTCTCATCCAAGCTATTCATGGATTTTTTAAATTCAGAAAACATTTTTCCAACTGCTTCTCCTAACTCAGGTAAGCGTTTGGGACCAAAAATCAAGAGGGCTCCTAAGACCAATAGAATGAGTCCTGGTGCACCGATATCTTTTAGAATTCCCATTATCCTTTTCCTTTCCTGTTGTAAATCATACGGCTGACCAAGATGCTCCCTTCAAAGATGAAGAGGAGCGGGATAGTCATGGTTAAGTCGCTGATAAAATCCGCTGGGGTGATGACTACGGCAATGACCAGTAGCGCAAAGTAGGCGTATCTCCTATATTTTACCAAAAATTGCGGACTTAGCAAGCCAATGGAGGTTAAGAAAGCCACTATCACAGGTAGCTCAAATAAGAGAGCAATCGGCAGACTTGTATGATAGAGAAAACTTAAGTAATTTTGAGCGGTCAGTTGGGTTTCAAAGAGATCCTGTCCAATCCCCAAGAGGACTTGTAGAATAGCGGGACTGACGAAATAGAAGCCGAAGGCTAAACCAGACAAAAAGCAGATAAAGGAGGCAGGGATGTAATAGGCAACCTTGCCTACTTCTCCTTCTTTCAGGGCTGGTCGAATGTAAGACCAGATTTGGTAAACCGTCATGGGAAGTGTCAGTGAAAAAGCCATAAGTGATGAAAGAGACACATAAATCCAAAGGATATCGTTGGGGCCCAGTACCAAGAGCTTTTGTTTGACACTGGCTGTTAAAAAGAGATAAATCTTGTCTGCAAAGAAAAGCGAAAGACAAAATACCATGAAAAAGGTGAGAGCGACGATCATCAAGCGATTGCGAAACTCCGTCAAATGTTCCACTATCGTCTGCTCCTTAGGCATGATCGCCTCGATTCTTTAAAGTCACCCAAGCGATAACCGCTACAAAAATCAATTGGCAGATCACACCTTCCCAGTTAGGATAGAAACCAGCCCAATCAAGAGTTGGGAGCCAGGTGATCTGATGAGTTGGCACGAGATTGGTCAACTGCAGCGCGTGGATGGAAACGCCAAGCATCTTGAAGGCCAGGGCATAAATGAGCCAGGTCAACCAGAAAAAAATCTTGTAGGGTTTAAACTG
>Cebus_capucinus_imitator_PRJNA485217_SSR118__coassemble_662_pt1 | contig 11450 bp, 11 predicted proteins | sample Cebus_capucinus_imitator_PRJNA485217_SSR118__metabat2_low_PE_001 | metagenome-assembled genome bin Cebus_capucinus_imitator_PRJNA485217_SSR118
AAATCAGGTAAGACACTCGAAGAATACTACGGATTCAGCGGTGGGGACTATCAAGATTAACTAGAAAAAATGAAGAACTCAACTGAAGAAAAGCCTAACGGTTAGGTCCAAAACCTCTAACCGTTGAGCTTTCACCAGATTGGAGTTCTTTTTTTTGCTGCTCTAGAAAACAAAAAAATCTCTTCCGAAGAAGAGATTTAAGGTTCTTATTTGAGACCGTATTTTTTGTTGAAGCGGTCCACACGTCCATCTGCTTGAGTGAACTTTTGACGTCCAGTGTAGAATGGGTGTGAGTCTGATGAAATTTCGACACGGATCAATGGGTAAGTTTCACCTTCGAATTCAACAGTTTCGTTTGAACGTTTTGTTGAACCACTTAGGAACTTGTAACCAGTAGTTGTGTCAAGAAAGACAACAGGACGGTATTCTGGATGAATATCTTTGCGCATTTTAAAATTTCCTTTCTGCCATAGCTCTTTTGAGCCATAGTTTTTGTTACTTAGATAGTGTAACAAAAAGATGACATTCTGACAAGTCTTTTGCGTGATTTTTATGCTTTTTTAGCCACTTCCTGAAGTTCGCGATAGATTTGGTCGTTCTCTTCTAAGGAATAAGAATTGGCTCCTGAGGCAAGAGGATGTCCGCCCCCTTCATGTCTTTTGGCAATTTCATTGATCGGATGCGTTTTGGAACGCAAGCGTACGCGGTAGCGTCCAGGTTCTTGTTCCACGAAAATTCCCCAGCAGGAAATGGTGTCGATTTTTCCTGGTGTGGAAACAATGGCAGAGGTCTCAGCATCCGTTAATCCTTGGCTATCCAGGAAGGAACGAGTCAAGAGGACACGCGCTGCCCCGTTTTCGTCTACTTCTAGATGGTCAAAAATATAGCCTTGCAGCTTGGCAATCTTATAAGGGAAAGAATCCATTTGGCGACCGAGTGCTGCAAAGTCAAAGTCTGCTTTGCGGAGTTGCGCTGCAAGTTCGAGCGTTCGAGAACTTGTAGATGGATAAAGAAAACGACCGGTATCACCGACAATCCCCGCATAAAGGAGTCTGGCTGCTTCGGAGGGAACCGTCCATCCTAATTGGTAGGACAATTCCGCAATCATCTCACTGGTCGAGCTAGCGGCTGTGTTGACCCAGTACAAATCGCCATAGGCATCGTCGTTGGGATGGTGGTCGATTTTTAAGAGGAAATCTCCTGATGAGTAGCGATCGTCGTCAATCCGCGGTGTATTGGCTGTGTCACAAACAATGACGAGAGCGGACTGATAAAAAGCATCTGGGACTTCATCCATGGATGCCATCCAGGTCAAGGTTGGTTCTTCAAAACCAGTGGCCAGGACATTTTTTTCTGGGTAGTTGGCACGAAGGATGTTGCGGAGGCCAACCTGGCTTCCGATGGCATCTGGATCGGGCCGTTGGTGGCGGTGGATGATAATGGTATCGTAGTTTTCAATCTGTGTGCGAATTTCTTCTTGAATCATATGTCTCTCCTAACTCCTTTTATTGTAACATAGTTTGTCTTGTGATATAATGTGGAGGAACATGTTTAGGAGGATAAAATGGCATTAGCTAAGATTGTATTCGCTAGTATGACTGGGAATACGGAAGAAATTGCAGATATTGTAGCGGACAAGTTACGTGATTTAGGAATGGATGTCGATGTAGATGAGTGCACGACGGTCGATGCAGAAGATTTTATGGAAGCAGACCTGGCAATTGTGGCTACTTACACATACGGCGATGGGGAATTACCGGATGAAATGATGGACTTCTTTGAAGATTTGTCTGGCATGGAATTGGACGGGAAATTCTTCGGTGTCGTAGGATCAGGTGATACCTTCTACGATGAATTCTGTAAGGCTGTGGACGATTTTGATAATCTCTTCGAAGCTGTTGGTGGTGTGCGTGCAGCAGCACCAGTCAAAGTTGATTTGGCGGCAGAAGACGAAGATATTGAAAACTTGGAAGCCTTCGCAGAAGAAGCAGCTGCTAAAGTATTGTAAAAACGAAAAGTTGAGGTTACGGTCTCGACTTTTTTCGTAAATTGTGTCAGGAATGAAAGAGAAAAGGAGAAGAGGATGTTGGATTTAGAGAGTATTCGAGCAGATATTGATCAAGTGGACCGAGATTTAGTGGCGCTCTTGGAGCGTCGTATGGACCTGGTGACACAAGTTGTTGCCTATAAAAAAGAAAATGGCAAGGCCATTTTAGATCAGAAGCGTGAGGAAGTCGTGCTTGATAAAGTGGCTTCTCGTGTAGGGGATAAGGCTTATGAGGCAACCATTGTTGAAACCTTTCGATCTATCATGAGCCATTCGCGTGACTTTCAAAAGGAGCAGTTGGAGGCGCGCAATGAAGCCTAATCGACTGACAAGAAAAGAAGTCGGAGTGCTTGCCCTCTATAGTATCGCTATCGGAGTCATTGTCGGAAGCATCAATGCTATCTTTGGACGTGGCATTATCCTGGTTACGCGGATTCGGCTTCAATATGCCTGGTGGCTCTTAGCCTTATTGCCGCTAGCAGGTATGCTCATTGTCTGGCTCTACCGAACCTATGGCGGCGAAAGTCGGAGAGGCATGGGCCTGGTATACGAGGTGGGACAAGGCAAACGGTCTAAGATTCCCAAACGTTTGGTCCCGTTGGCCATCGTGACCACCTGGATTACCCACCTTTTCGGAGGAAGTGTTGGCCGCGAGGGAGTAGCCGTTCAAATCGGATCCACTGTCGGTAACTTTTTTAGCCGCCACACAAATATCAAGGATCGCAACCGCCTCTTTCTGATCATCGGGATTGCGGCCGGATTTTCAGGGCTCTTTCATACCATCTGGGCAGCGGCCTTTTTCGCGGTTGAAATTCTGATTGCTGGCCACATCGCCTATCGTGCCTTTCCCTTTGCACTCTTGTCTTCCTGGTTTGCGACCATGACCTCCAATTTTATCGGACTTGAAACCTACCAACCCCACCTGCGGGAGAGTCTAGACTGGAGTGCTGGAAATATCTTGAACCTGATCATCCTGGGTCTTGCCTTCGGGGTCTGCGGTAACCTCTTTGCTTATTTTCTAGCTAGCTTTAAAAAATGGGCACAGAAAGGTCCAGTTAATCCTTATCTTCGTATTTTTCTTCAAGCCTCTATCTTAGCTCTTTTCCTTATTCTTTTATGGAAGGGCCGCTATGCAGGACTTGGAACTAACTTGGTCGATGCGGCCATGGGGCAAGAGCATCTCTACGCCTGGGATTGGATTCTAAAAATGCTCTTGACAGCCTTTTCGGTCGGTATTGGATTTCAAGGCGGTGAAGTCACCCCACTCTTTGCTATGGGAGCGGCTTTAGGAGGCCTATTAGGGATGATTATAGGAATACCGGTTCCATTAGCCGCAGCTCTAGGCTATGCAGCAGTATTTGGAGCAGGGACCAATACCTTCTTGGCACCCATGATTATCGGAATTGAAATATTCGGTTTAGCCTATATTCCCCATTTCATCCTTGTTTGTGGGGTGGCGAGTCTTCTCTATCGCAAACTTTCTATTTACAAAGAGCAAGAAATTGCAAAAACCAGCTATTTGCCCTTTACTTTCTAAGTTTTATTTGTTAAACTACTAGTTGTGTGTAATGGACACACGCAAAACGGCTAATCCGCTTGGCTATGCGCTTAAGATTAGTAAGATAGGAGAATAAAAAATGAATCCATTGATCCAAAGTTTGACAGAAGGTCAACTTCGTACTGACATCCCTTCATTCCGTCCTGGTGACACTGTCCGCGTTCACGCGAAAGTTGTCGAAGGAAACCGCGAACGTATCCAGATCTTTGAAGGTGTGGTTATCGCTCGTAAAGGTGCTGGAATTTCTGAAAACTACACTGTTCGTAAGATTTCATCTGGTATCGGTGTTGAACGTACGTTCCCAATCCACACTCCACGTGTAGATAAAATCGAAGTGGTTCGTTACGGTAAAGTTCGTCGTGCGAAATTGTACTACTTGCGTGCACTTCAAGGTAAAGCTGCTCGTATCAAAGAGATCCGTCGTTAAGACAAACGAAAACTCAGCCTATGCTGAGTTTTTCACTACCTCCCCTTAGTTAAATGGATATAACGTGGTCCTCCTAAGACTTAGTTGCTGGTTCGATTCCGGCAGGGGAGATGTCTCAACAACCCTTGTATATCAAGGGTTTTTCATTTGTACTTTTGTAATTAAATGTGCAGACGCGTTCTCACATGATTCTATTTACTGCTTGATTCATTTCAAAGCGTTTGTTGCGAGGAATGTTAAGCTGACCAAAATACATATCGACAGGATAGGGATTTTTCCTCTGGTTTCTTGTCTGTATACAGTGGGTACGATTTCGCGTACGGTAGAAGACGCGGTCGCTGTCTACCAGTTCTTGAGTGTAAAGACGGATGGGCTCGCGGAATTGGAAGAGCTAAAGGCGGTTGCGTTGAGGGGCAAGCGGATTGGTTTGGTCAAATCTGACCATGAGCTCACTTCCAATTGCCGGCTATTGCGGGGGCGCCTGAAATCACGGTTCCTTTCGGGCTGGTGGAGGGGGAGCCTCAAGGGGTGACCTTTATCGGGAATGTGGATGAGGATGTAACTCTCTTGCAGCTAGCTTATGCATTTGAGCAAGCGACCAAAGCGCATGTGATTCCGGAAATGAAATAGTAGAAATGATGGGGAGTGAGACAGAACTATTTCCCCAGAGGAAATGGTTCGTAGTTCTCGCTCCCTAGTTTCAAAGGTCGGACTTGAAAAGGTTCACTGGACCTTTTCAATCCTCGCGAAAGCTAGTAGGCTCAAACACTCCAGTGGAGTGTTTGAGGTGGCGGATGAGGCAAGCGAAGCTTGCCACCTTAAAGTCTGCAAAGACGAACAAAACAGCCAAGAGCTGACCGCGTTTAAATTTTAACCGAACATAACATTCGAGGCTGGGGCTTTTGTCCCAGCCTTTTTGATTGGTTTGGAAGCTGGGAAAGGGATTGAAATCAGGGATTTGAAGCCTTTTAGAAAAAACTTGAAAAAAAGTAAAAAAATTTGAGTAAAAGTATTGACAAGTTAGATGAAGTTATGTAAAATAGTTTATGTAAACAAAGTTATGAAGAAAAAGCTTAAACGAAAAGAAATTTTAAAAAGTTTAAGCATTTCACTTCACATGATAAAAATATTTATGTAAAATAGTTATGTAAACAAAATTCGATCAGTAGATCGGATTATATTTTGAAACAGTAATTAATTTATGTAAAATTTGTTTACACTGATATGGAAATGAATCGTTTAAAAGAAATGAATAGAAAAATATAGAGGTAAAAAACATATGAATAACTACAACAACTTTAACAACATGGATGACTTATTTAACCAAATGATGGGACGTATGGGCGGATTTAGCTCAGAAAATCGTCGTTACTTGATTAACGGGCGTGAAGTAACACCTGAAGAGTTTCAAGCTTACCGTATGACTGGTCAATTGCCAGGTAATGAGCGTGCTCAAATGGAAAACGCGGCGCGTGCAGCACAAGCGCACATTAAACAAGATGGTGTTTTGGCTAAATTGGGTCGCAACTTGACTGAAGAGGCTCGAAAAGGTAAATTAGATCCAGTCATTGGACGCAATAAAGAAATTCAAGAAACTGCTGAAATATTGGCTCGTCGGACTAAGAATAACCCTGTTCTTGTCGGGGACGCTGGGGTTGGTAAAACGGCGGTTGTTGAAGGATTAGCACAAGCTATTGTTAACGGGGATGTTCCTGCAGCTATTAAAGATAAAGAAGTGATTTCTATCGATATCTCAGGTCTTGAAGCAGGTACACAATACCGTGGATCTTTCGAAGAAAACATTCAAAACTTGGTTTCTGAAGTCAAAGAAGCTGGAAACATTCTTCTCTTCTTCGATGAAATTCACCAAATTCTTGGTGCGGGCTCTACTGGTGATGAAGGCGGTAAAGGTCTTGCGGACATTATCAAACCAGCGCTTTCACGTGGTGACTTGACCATTATTGGTGCATCTACTCAAGATGAGTACCGCAACACCATTTTGAAAAATGCAGCCTTGGCTCGTCGTTTCAATGAAGTAAAAGTCAATGCACCTTCAGCAGAAGATACCTTTGAAATCTTGAAAGGTATCCGTGATCTTTACGAAGCTCACCACAATGTGGAATTGCCTGATGATGTCTTGAAAGCAGCCGTTGATTACTCTATCCAATATATTCCACAACGTAGCCTTCCAGATAAAGCTATTGACTTGGTGGACGTGACTGCTGCTCACTTGGCTGCACAACACCCAGTGACAGATGTTCATTCTTTGGAAAAAGAATTGGCTCAAGAAAAAATCAAACAAGAAGAAGCGGTTGAAGCAGAAGACTTCGAAAAAGCTCTGAACGCCAAAGCGCGAATCGAAGATATCGAAAAAGAAATTGCCAACCACTCAGACTCAAACAAGGTGACTGCGACGATCAACGATGTAGCTGAATCAGTAGAACGTATCACTGGTATTCCAGTTTCAAATATGGGAGCAAGTGATATTGAACGTCTTAAAGAAATGGGAAGCCGCATGCAAGCTAAGGTTATCGGTCAAGATGATGCTGTAGCAGCAGTTGCCAAAGCCATCCGCCGTAACCGTGCTGGTTTCGATGAAGGAAACCGTCCAATCGGAAGCTTCCTCTTTGTCGGACCAACTGGTGTTGGTAAAACAGAATTGGCTAAACAATTGGCTCTAGACCTCTTTGGTACAAAAGATTCAATTATTCGTCTCGATATGTCTGAGTACTCTGACCGTACTGCGGTATCTAAATTGATTGGTACTACAGCGGGATACGTGGGATACGATGACAACAACAACACCTTGACTGAACGCGTCCGTCGTAACCCATACTCAATCGTTCTTTTGGACGAAATTGAAAAGGCAGACCCACAAGTCATCACTCTTCTTCTCCAAGTATTGGATGATGGTCGTTTGACTGATGGACAAGGAAATACCGTCAACTTCAAGAACACAGTGATTATTGCCACTTCAAATGCTGGCTTCGGATATGAAAATAGCTTGAAAGACGCTGAAGAAGGCAAGAAAGAAGACATCATGGATCGGATTAAACCATACTTCCGTCCAGAATTCCTCAACCGTTTCAATGCAGTCATCGAGTTTAACTCTCTGAAACAAGAAGACCTTCGTAAGATTGTAGATCTCATGCTTTATGAAGTAAACAGCACACTTGCTAAGAAAGACATTCAGTTGGAAGTATCTGACGCAGCCAAAGATTTCTTAACAGAAGAAGGTTATGATGAAGTCATGGGTGTTCGTCCACTCCGTCGTGTGATTGAAGCACAAATCCGTGACAAGGTGACTGATTTCTACTTGGATAACTTAGATGCTAAAAACTTGGTAGCGGATATGGAAGATGGTGTCCTTGTGATTTCTGAAAAATCTACTGACGAAAAAACTGAAGCGGACAAGGCTTAGTAAGTTTGGGATTGATCCAAAATAAAAGAAAAGATATGAAATGTGAGGAAAGGGCAGACTCAACATAGAAGAAGTGACCAAAGGGTTGCTTCTTTTTTATAGGTTTCTTCCCCCTGCTTTAAACGTTATCTTGTAAGTCAGGAGTGCATGGTCATAGTGATTGGGCTTTCTTTTGAACAGTCTCTAAAAGAGTGTTGAAAAAGTGTTTAGTAAATTAACAAACTCTTTACAGGCAACTTACAAAAAGAAGTTTTATTGTAAAATGATTTGACTCTCAAATAGCTTTAAAATAAAATAAAGGAACAGGAGGAATTCTTTATGAAAAATTCATTTAAACTCTCATTAACTTTGTTTGCTGCATTTGCAGCCTTATCACTTGCAGCATGTGGTGGTAACAACGATAAAAAAGTCTCAACAACAGATAACAGTCAATCGACTACAGTGAAGACATCCGATTCTTCTGGCAAAGCTATTGTGGAATCAGATGGCACAAAAGTGAATGCATCAGACGGAAATGGGGCGCAAGTTTCTTCAGATGAAAATGGAACAAAAGTTACAGATGGAACTGCAACTGTATCTTCTGATTCGAATGGTATGAAAGTAGACGACGGTAATGGAACAAATGTATCCGTTGATAAAGATGGAAACGTAACCGTCAATACTGGCCAATAAAAGCTGAACAAAGCATAAGAAAACTACTAAATGTGAAGTTGGGACGAGGTTCAACGAACCTCGTCCCAACTTTTTTTATTTTTTCGAAAAAAAGTCTTGCACAATCTAGAAGGGTATGGTATTATAATTGAGGTTTGAAAAAACTGCCTAAGACAGTAGGGGAGCAAGACTCATAAAAATCCTACCGAGGACAAAACGTATCGAATAAGAATAACGGTTTGTACTTTCGTGTCTAGGTTTGGGCGCGTTTTTTTACGCCCAAGCAAAATAAAAACGGAGGTAAAATATACATGAGTGAAGCTATTATCGCTAAAAAAGCGGAATTGGTAGAACAAGTTGCTGAGAAAATGAAAGCTGCTGTATCTATCGTCGTTGTTGACGCACGTGGTTTGACTGTAGAACAAGATACTGTTCTTCGTCGCGATCTTCGTAACAGCGAAGTAGAATACAAAGTGATCAAAAACTCTATCTTGCGTCGTGCAGCTGAAAAAGCTGGATACGCTGAGTTGGCAGAATTGTTCGTAGGGCCTTCAGCAGTTGCATTCTCTAACGAAGATGTGATCGCACCTGCAAAAGTTCTTTCTGATTTTGCTAAAACTGCAGAAGCTCTTGAAATCAAAGGTGGTGTCGTAGATGGCAAGATTACTTCAAAAGAAGAAATCAACGCACTTGCATCTCTTCCAAACAAAGAAGGTATGCTTTCTATGCTCCTTTCTGTACTTCAAGCGCCTGTACGCAACGTTGCATACGCTGTCAAAGCTGTTGCAGAAAAAGACGAAGACGCAGCTTAATTTTGAGTTGTGCAGCCTAGCCTACTAGGTAAAAAATAAAACAAAAATATATTTGGAGGAAATCACAATGGCATTGAACATTGAAAACATTATTGCTGAAATTAAAGAAGCTACTATCCTTGAACTTAACGACCTCGTTAAAGCGATCGAAGAAGAATTTGGTGTAACTGCGGCTGCTCCTGTAGCTGTTGCTGCAGCTGGTGCTGCAGACGCTGGTGCTGCTAAAGACTCATTCGACATCGAATTGACATCTGCTGGTGACAAAAAAGTCGGCGTTATCAAAGTTGTTCGTGAAATCACTGGTCTTGGACTTAAAGAAGCGAAAGAACTTGTTGATGGTGCACCTGGTGTCATCAAAGAAGGCGTTGCAACTGCAGAAGCTGAAGAAATCAAAGCGAAATTGGAAGAAGCTGGAGCTTCAGTTACTCTTAAATAATAGAGTCCAATTTACATATAACCATTCCTCAGGGAATGGTTTTTTTGAACAGAAAAGAGGATTGAGATGGAATATGTGACTTTAAATAATGGGGTGCGTATGCCAAAGTTGGGGTTAGGCGTTATGCAAATGACGGAGCCCCAAGAGGCAGAGGATGCCATTGTTACAGCTCTACAAATGGGGTATCCAATGGTCGATACGGCTGCAGCTTATGGCAACGAAGAGATTGTTGGTCGCGCCATTGCGCGTGCAGATGTTGAGCGAAAGGAAATTTTTGTTACTTCCAAACTATGGGTGTCAGATATGTCTTATGAAGGTGCCAAGAGAGGTTTGGCAACTTCGCTTGAAAAGTTGGGGCTGGATTACTTGGATTTATTTGTTCTTCATCAGCCGATTGGAGATATTTACGGAGCTTGGCGCTATCTGGAAGAGGCTTATAATGAGGGCTTGGTTCGAGCGATTGGGGTCGATAACTTTAGTCAGGCCAAGGTGGTGGAGTTTTCTCGCTTTAATGCGGTGAAACCGGCGGTCAATCTTTTGCAGGTTAATCCGGTGCACCAGCGTTGGGATTTCGAGGAAGCGTTGACCAAGCGGAATATCCAGATGGTAGGTTGGCAACCTTTTGCTGCGGGCGATGAAGGCCTCTTGACTAACGAGACCTTGAAAGCGATTGGAGACAAACATGGCAAATCGGTGGCACAGGTGATATTGCGTTGGCTCATGCAACGGGATGTGGTCGCTTTAGCCAAGTCAATCAATCCGGTTCGCATGGCAGAGAATTTAGCGATCTTTGATTTTGCATTGGACGCAGAAGATATGGAGGCTATTCGTTCTCTGGATCAGGGTGGCGGCTTTGCGCTTCCAGAAACGGCGGATGGCTTTGAACGTGTTCTCAATATGTGGGAAGGTATGTTTGGGAAATAGAAAGGTGAATAGAAGTCAGTGGTATAACGTTTTTGTCCTGTAGAGGAAGACTCGAGGATTCCTTTTTATTACTTCTATGATGTCCATAGGTGGGCATAGATTATAGCAGTTGTAAGATAACTAAATAGTAATAAAACAGAAGCCAATTTATGTAAGCAAAAAGACCCGCAAGGGTCTTTTTCTATGCTAAAATAGATAGGTATGAGGAGGAGACAATGTTATATATTATTCTAGCGCTTATTCTTGGGATCATTTTTGTCTGGTCCTTTCTGACGGAACCGCGGCGTTATGCCAACGCCATCCTATTAGCTTTCACCGCATTGTTTACCTTTATCGGTCTAACACAGCTTGGTCAAGGAACCATCTTTGAAGGCTTAAGTTTACTTTTTGCTTTTTTACTGGTTCCCCTAGGGCTCTTCTTGGTCGGTGCTGTTTTTATCATTGCTGGCCTTCAGGCCTTGCGTCGCGAGGGCATTTCTATCCCACAAATACTCTCAATCGGATTTGGAATCGCCCTGATTCTGGCGGAAGTAGCCATCTATGCCGTTGTGGTCTTTCGTCTCAGTAGTTGGCAGTACATCGCCCTTTACTACTATATTTTTATGGCCCTTTATATCATCTTTTCTTTCTTTGCCTTGTGGGCTTATTCCCTTCTCTATTTGGGAAAAGCACGATCCAAAGACCTTGATTTTGTCATTGTCCATGGCGCAGGACTCTTAAATGGTGAAACTGTGACACCGCTTTTAGCTGGTCGTGCAGATAAGGCTAAAGAGGTCTTTGACCGTATAGAGAAAGGTGAAAAGTTTATCATCGCATCCGGAGGTCAGGGGCCAGATGAAAAGATTTCCGAAGCTCAAGCCATTCAAAACTATCTAGTGGAACAAGGTATGGATCCAAATCAGATTCTCTTGGAGGATCAGTCGACAACAACCTATGAGAACCTTCTCTATTCTAAAAAGATTATGGAAGCAAGAAAAGCGGATTACAAAGCGGTTTTTGTAACGAATGATTATCATGTGTTTCGCACCTCGCTATACGCTAGACGGTTAAAAATGAAAAATGCTCAAGGTGTTGGGTGCAGAACCGCCTTTTATTACTGGCCCAATGCTTTTATCCGAGAATATGTTGCCATTATTATCAAGCTCAAGTGGATTCCGATTACCATTAGCATATT
>Cebus_capucinus_imitator_PRJNA485217_SSR118__coassemble_665_pt1 | contig 11437 bp, 9 predicted proteins | sample Cebus_capucinus_imitator_PRJNA485217_SSR118__metabat2_low_PE_001 | metagenome-assembled genome bin Cebus_capucinus_imitator_PRJNA485217_SSR118
ATCGTTGAGTTTGAAGAAAAACCTGCTGAACCAAAATCGACCTTGGCATCTATGGGGATTTACATTTTCGACTGGCAACGTCTCCGCAACATCTTGGTTGCGGCTGAAAAAGGTGGCGTTGATATGTCAGACTTCGGTCACAACGTTATTCCTGCATATCTTGAAGCTGGTGAAGCGGTTTATGCTTACGAATTTGAAGGCTACTGGAAAGATGTGGGTACGGTTGAGTCTCTTTGGGAAGCAAACATGGAATACATTGATCCAAATAACGAATTGGATAGCCGTAACCGTCAATGGAAAATCTACTCACGTAACTTGATTTCACCACCAAACTTCTTTACTGAAAACGCGCAAGTGTCTGATTCCTTGATTGTTGATGGATGCTTTATCGATGGTTCTGTCAAACGCTCTATCGTTTCAACGGATGCTCAAGTTCGTAAAGGTGCGGTTGTTGAAGAATCTATCATCATGAGTGGTGCCATCATTGGTCATGACGCAGTCTTGAAACGAGTGATCGTTGGTGAAAATGCAGTGATTGCAGATGGCGTGGTGATTGATGGATCAGAAGAAGTGCAAGTAGTTGGACACAGTGAATTAGTGGGGGTTGACAAAGATGAAGATTGATAAATACTCAGCAATTTTAGGAAATACTGTTGGATACCATGACATGGGTACCTTGACGAACAACCGTCCTGTTGCCAGTCTTCCTTTTGGTGGGAAATACCGTTTGATTGACTTCCCACTTTCAAGCTTGGCCAATGCGGGTATTCGTTCTGTATTTGGTATTTTCCAACAAGAAAATATCTCATCTGTATTCGACCATATTCGTTCGGGTCGTGAGTGGGGACTTTCAACGCTTCTCAGTCACTACTATCTTGGAATCTACAACACGTCTGTAGAGTCAACAACCGTTACTAAAGAGTATTATTCACAATTGTTGCAATACCTTCGTCGTTCTGGTTCTGACCAGACGGTTGCCCTTAACTGTGATGTCTTGGTCAACATTGATCTCAACCAAGTCTTCCACTTGCACAACACGACTGAGCAACCGTTGACTGTTGTTTATAAAAAACTAAAAGGTCACCAAATTTCTGAGGTTAACTCTATTTTGGATGTGACTGAGACTGACAAGGTGGTGGGTCACAAATTATTTGACCAAGTTGGCTCTGACGAAGTCTACAATATGTCTACCGATATTTTTGTCGCTGATACCGACTGGTTGATTGCCAAGTTAGAAGTGGAAGCGGCGAAAGAGGAACCCCGTAAATTACGGTATGTCCTAAGGGACTTAGCGGTTTCTGAAGGAGCATTTGCCTATGAATACACAGGCTACCTGGCAAATATCCACTCTATCGAAACTTACTATGAAGCGAACATTGATATGTTGGACCAACACAAGTTCTACTCACTATTTTCACCAAATCAAAAGGTCTACACAAAAGTGAAGAACGAGGAGCCTACTTACTACTCTAAGGGGTCTAAGGTGCGTCGTTCGCAGTTTGCGTCTGGATCAATCGTGCGTGGATCTGTTGAGAGTTCTGTGATTTCTCGTAACAATGATATTGATGCAGGTGCGCACGTGAGTCATTCGATTATCTTCCCTCGTGTCAAGATTGAGAAGAACGCGACGGTTGAGTACGCGATTGTGGACAAGGGCGTTGTGATTGGTGAAGGGGTAACGGTTCGTGGTACGGCTGAGAAACCACTCGTTATCGCGAAAGGGACTGTTGTAACTGAGGATATTGTTTCATGAAAGTTTTATTTGTAGCAGCAGAAGGTGCTCCATTTTCTAAAACTGGAGGTTTGGGGGACGTCATTGGCGCTCTCCCTAAATCTCTTGTAAAAGATGGGCACGATGTACGTGTGGTCTTGCCATACTATGATATGACGGAAGCCAAGTTCGGCGACCAAATGGAAGATCTCTTCCAATTTGAGGTTAGCGTGGGTTGGCGCCGTCAGTTTGTAGGTGTCAAATCCATAGAGTTGGATGGGGTTCGGTTCTACTTTATCGATAACCGTTACTATTTCTTCCGAGGGCATGTCTACGGGGATATCGATGATGGAGAGCGTTTTGCCTTCTTCCAAATGGCAGCGATTGAGCTCATGGAGCGCATTGACTTCATTCCGGACATTCTTCACGCGCATGACTACCATACTGGAATGATTCCTTTCCTTCTTAAAGAGAAGTACCGTTGGATCAACGCTTATAATGGGATTAAAACCGTTTTGACCATTCATAATTTGGAGTTCCAAGGGAAATTTCCTGACTCAAGTCTCTGGGAGCTCTTCGGCGTGGGGTACGAACGATACGCGGACGGAACGGTACGTTGGGAAGATTGTGTCAACTGGATGAAAGCGGGAATCCTCTACGCGGACCGTGTGACCACCGTGTCTCCGACTTACGCGCACGAGATTATGACCGAACAATTTGGTTGTGGTTTGGATCAGATTCTTCGCATGGAATCTGGTAAAGTTTCTGGGATGATCAACGGAATTGACACCGACATCTACAATCCAGAGACTGACAAGCTTCTCAAGTACCACTTTAGCAAGGACGATTTGACTGGTAAAGCCAAGAACAAGGCGGCACTTCAAGAGCGCGTGGGCCTTCCAGTTCGCGCTGACGTTCCATTGATTGGGGTCGTGTCTCGTTTGACTTACCAGAAAGGCTTTGACCTCTTGGTAGAGCAACTCAACAACCTCCTTCAAGCCGATGTGCAAGTGGTGCTTTTGGGTACGGGTGACCCTTCATTTGAGCATTCCTTCGGATGGTTTGGTCAGGCTTATCCTGAGAAGATGTCCGCAAACTTAACCTTTGACGTGACCTTAGCGCAAGAAATATACGCAGCAAGCGATCTCTTCTTAATGCCTTCAAGATTTGAGCCTTGCGGCCTTTCTCAAATGATGTCTATGCGGTATGGAACCTTACCTTTGGTTCATGAAGTAGGTGGGTTGAAGGATACTGTTCGCCCTTACAATGCAGTCGATGGAAGCGGAACTGGATTTAGTTTCAACAACTTCTCTGGTTACTGGTTCGATTGGACCTTCAACAAGGCCATTGATTTGTATTACAATCATAAAGAGGCTTGGGCAGGTCTGCAAGAACAAGCCATGTCCACAGATTTCTCATGGGATACAGCAAGTAAAGCATATAGCAACTTGTATGAACAATTAGCATAAGAAAAACTCAGAGTATCGGAAAGATGCTCTGAGTTTTTTGTGGTGCATTGGTATCATAATGCTTGGAGTCACTTCAATCCTGAAAGATGTACGGATGATGACTAATTAAAGTCCAAGATTTGCAGGTCTAGGACGGCTTATTTCCCTAAACAGAATTGGCTGAAGAGTTCGGTAATGAGTTCGTCTGGGGCTCCTTGTCCGATGATTTCGCCTAAGATTTCCCAAGTTCTGGTCAGATCCACTTGGAGGAGGTCGACGGGCATGCCTAGTTCTAGTCCTTCGTTGACTGCTTCTAAGCTTTCGACGGCTTTTTCAATAAGGGTGATGTGACGTGCGTTGGAAAGATAAGTGGCATCTTGTTCGACTAGACCGGCATTTTCAAAGAAGAGGTCATTGATCCGGGTTTCAATTTGATCAATATTTTCGTTTTTTAAGACGGAAATGGGAATAAAATCTTGAGGAAGCTCTGCGATTTCAATGGCTTGAGGTAAGTCAGTTTTATTGAGCAGGATGATGCGGTTGCTATCCTTGCTTAAGTCTAGAAGTTGACGGTCTTGTTCCGTCAATGGTTCTGAGGCGTTGAGTACGAGAAGAACCAGGTCTGCTTCCTGCAAGGCTTTATGAGAACGTTCAACACCGATTTGTTCGACAATATCGTCTGTTTGACGAATTCCGGCTGTATCGATGAGTTTGAGGGGAACGCCATTGATATTGACGTATTCCTCAATCACATCGCGGGTGGTGCCTTCTATGTCCGTCACGATGGCTTTTTCCTCCCGGAGCAGGCTGTTGAGTAGGCTTGATTTCCCAACGTTTGGCCGGCCAATAATCGCCGTCGCGATGCCTTCTCTCAATATTTTACCACGCTTAGCGGTCTGCAGGAGTCGACGCAATAGTCCTTCAAACTCGAGTGTCTTTTCCCTAACCACAGCTGTAGTCATTTCCTCCACATCGTCATACTCGGGATAATCAATGTTCACCTCGACTTGAGCTAGGGTGTTGAGAATTTCCTGACGGGTGTCGGTGATAAGCTTGGAGAGGGAGCCGTCTAGCTGCTTGACGGCGTTGTTCATGGCCTTGTCGGTTTTGGCGCGAATAACATCCATGATGGCCTCGGCTTGAGTCAGATCGACCCGGCCGTTAAGAAAGGCACGTTTGGTGAACTCACCGGGTTCTGCTAGACGGGCTCCTTGACGAATAAGGAGTTGGAGGATTTCATTTGTAACCGCAATTCCTCCGTGAGTATTGATCTCGATGACATCCTCACGAGTGAAGGTTTTGGGTGTTCGCATGGCTCCGACCATGACTTCGTCTAGCACTTCATGGTTTGCGGGGTCGACGATATGGCCGTAGTTGAGGGTATGACTATCGACGGTCTGTAAGTCTTTCCCTTTAAAGACACGACTAGCAATGTCGAAGGCGTCCGTTCCAGACATGCGAACAATCCCGATAGCTCCTTCACCAAGGGGAGTTGAAATGGCTGCAATGGTATCAAATTCTTTTGTAATCATAGCGATCCTTTTTCATTTTGTTTTCTTCCTACTAGTGTAGCATGAAAGGGAAGAAACATAAAGTTTGGAGTGTTGATAGGAGAAGAAAAACCTGATTGATCATGGACCAATCAGGTTGAAGATTATTCTTTGAGTGAGTGACGTTTACCAGCAGCAATGGCTTGGGATTCTGTCATAGAAACCACTCGATTAAAGTTGGTATTGCTTGGCATGCTGCTCATACTGTACCAGTATACGGCTGCGGTTCCGTTACGTGCGACGTAAACAATTCTATCCTCAGCTGGTGCTGGGGCAGCTGCTTCTGGAGCCGGTTGTGGAGCTGGAGTTGCTGGAGCAGGAGCCGGTTGTGGAGCTGGAGTTGCTGGAGCAGGAGCCGGTTGAGGAGCTGGTGCTTGCTCAGCAGCAGGTGCGGTTTGGCTGCTGGCTTCCGTTGTTGAATTAGCGCTAGTAGATGAAGAACTACTTGTTGAGCTAGAGCTTGATGGTACCTTGAAGGTAGCGGTTCCGGTTGCGTAGTTGATCTCGGCATTTGGAGACGTATTTTCTAGAGTGACGGTTGTATAGCCTTGGTCATCAACGGTTTCTTTTCCGCCAACTTTTACTTGGAGACGGTTTCCGTTTTCGTCCAATCCAACGTATCGTAACTGGATTTGTCGGGGAATCAACTCTTTGTCTTTGTAGATAGCAGTGACTTGGTAGTCAAGCCAGTATGTATCGTGTTCTTTAAGCCAAGAACTCAGTTTGTTTTCATAGAAAAGCATGCTGTCTTGGTTTTTGTCGTTGGTTCCCTTATACTTACCAGAATTGAGCATAGCTGTTATTGGAACTAGGTTTTTGCCCTCGTCGTTCAAACCGCTAAATTGATACCCAATCAGGTGACCACGATTCATGAGCCATGCTTTTTTACCATTGGAGTTGTCGTAGGTAAATTTGTAGTTGTGCCAACCTTTAGGGTTATAGCTAAGCTTAGGCTCGCGCTGTTTTTTGGGTTGGTCCTTGGCTTGGAGCTGGATATGGGCGGTCGTGGCGCGTCCTTCGCTGTCCAAGTCGGTGAGTTGAATCTGTTTCTCACCAGTGAAGGGGAGCATTTCGTCTGCTAGAGCAGGACTTGCAGCACCCAAGAAGAGGAGACTGGTGAGCAACAGGATGACGTGTTTCCATGTTTTCATATGGAATCCTCCTTGTTTTTTATGCATATCCATTATAGCGCTTGTAAAACGATACATCAAGTAGTTTTGTGTATAAAAGTATATTTTTTTGTCTCTTGGGTAACCCCTTTCATATGCTTGTGATTTTTGGTATAATGAAGAGTATGAATGAGGGAGGTATCCGGATGGAAGATCTAAAAAAACTTGCGGGTGTCAAGGCGGCAGAATATGTCCGCGATGGCATGATTGTCGGTTTAGGAACCGGGTCGACCGCTTATTATTTTATTGAAGAGGTTGGCCGCCGTGTGCAGGAGGAAGGCTTGCAGATTCAAGCTGTCACGACTTCTAGCCGTTCCGCGGAACAAGCGCGTGAGTTGGGGATTCCCTTGTTGGATATTGACCAAGTGGATGTGGTCGACCTAACAGTAGATGGAGCGGATGAAGTAGACCCTGCTTTTAACGGAATCAAAGGAGGCGGTGGCGCCCTTCTCATGGAGAAAGTTGTTGCTGTAGCGACAAGCGACTATATTTGGGTTGTTGACGAAAGCAAGCTCGTTTCTACCTTAGGTGCTTTTAAACTTCCTGTTGAAGTCGTTCGCTATGGGGCAGGTCACGTCTTTCGTCGTTTCCAGGAGGCTGGCTATGCACCTCATTTTCGAATGGATGGTGAGGAACGTTATCTGACTGATATGGGCAATTACATCATTGACCTGGATCTGAGAGAAATTCCCAATCCACAAGCATTCGCTGAAGAGCTGGATCACACCGTTGGTGTGGTTGAGCATGGACTGTTTAATGGTCTCGTAGATACTGTTATTGTCGCTGGACAAGATGGAATCAAGGTTTTAAAAAAATAGAGGAGGCTCTTATGCCAAAATTTGATCGTATTCATTTAGTAGTATTGGATTCAGTTGGGATCGGTGCAGCACCAGATGCCAATAAATTCCAAAATGCGGGAGTTCCAGATGGCGCTTCTGATACCTTAGGACACATTTCTAAAACCGTTGGCTTGGATGTGCCAAACATGGCCAAGCTTGGTTTAGGAAATATTGAACGTCCCCAAGCATTGGCTACCGTGCCTCATGAAGATCATCCAAGTGGATACTATACAAAACTAGAAGAAGTATCCAACGGTAAAGACACCATGACCGGTCACTGGGAAATCATGGGACTCAATATCACTGAGCCTTTCGACACCTTCTGGAATGGTTTCCCTGAAGAAATCTTGACGAAGATTGAAGAGTTTTCAGGACGCAAGGTTATTCGTGAAGCCAACAAACCTTATTCCGGTACAGCTGTTATCGACGACTTCGGACCTCGTCAGCAGGAGACAGGTGAGTTGATTATCTATACCTCCGCCGACCCTGTCCTTCAGATTGCGGCTCATGAGGATCACATTCCACTGGAAGAACTGTATCGCATCTGTGAGTATGCACGTTCCATCACCTTAGAACGTCCTGCCTTACTTGGCCGCATTATTGCACGCCCCTACGTTGGTGAACCAGGTCATTACACTCGGACAGCAAACCGTCACGATTATGCGGTTTCTCCATTTGCTCCAACTGTCTTGAATAAATTGGATGAAGCAGGAATCGATACCGTTGCCGTTGGTAAAATCAACGATATCTTCAATGGTTCAGGTATTAACAAAGACCAGGGACACAACAAGAGCAATATGCATGGTGTCGATACCCTCGTCAAAGCTCTGAAAGATCCTGAATTCAAAGAAGGCTTCTCTTTCACAAACTTGGTTGACTTCGATGCCCTTTATGGACACCGTCGTGATGCTCATGGTTACCGTGATTGTTTGCAAGAATTTGATGCTCGTTTGCCTGAGATTATTGAAAACTTAGGAGAAAACGACCTTCTTATGATTACAGCCGACCACGGAAATGATCCTACCTATGCTGGTACCGACCATACCCGTGAATATATTCCACTTTTGGTTTACGGAAAATCACTTAAAGGTCATGGACACTTGCCAGTCGGACACTTTGCGGATATCTCTGCAACCGTAGCCGACAACTTTGGCGTAGAGACAGCTATGATCGGTGAAAGTTTCTTGGATGAATTGAAATAAGATGGAAAGAGGGCTCTGACACCATGAGGACAGTCAGAGTCTTTCCATGATAGATAAAGGAGAACACATGTCATTAATGGTTAAAATTAAAGAAACAGCTGATTACTTGAAATCAGTAGGCGTGGAAGCACCTGAGTTTGGTTTGATTTTGGGATCAGGTCTGGGTGAATTGGCTAATGAAATTGAGAATGCGGTTGTTGTAGATTATGCGGATATTCCAAACTGGGGCCGCTCAACCGTCGTTGGTCATGCAGGTAAATTGGTTTACGGTGAACTTTCTGGACGCAAGGTCTTGGCTCTCCAAGGGCGTTTCCATTTCTATGAAGGCAACCCAATGGAAGTGGTAACCTTCCCGGTTCGTGTCATGAAAGCACTTGGAGCAACTGGTGTGATCGTGACTAACGCAGCTGGAGGAATCGGCTATGGTCCAGGTACCCTTATGGCGATTTCAGACCACATCAATATGACAGGTCAAAACCCATTGATTGGTGCCAACTTGGATGAGTTTGGTCCTCGCTTCCCAGATATGTCTGATGCCTATACAAAAGCTTACCGTGAAACAGCACATCGTGTAGCAGAAGGTCTTGGTATTGACCTTCAAGATGGTGTTTACCTTGGTGTTACTGGACCGACCTATGAAACACCAGCAGAAATCCGTGCTTTCCAAACATTAGGAGCGTCTGCAGTCGGCATGTCTACCGTTCCTGAAGTGATCGTTGCAGCTCACTCAGGACTTAACGTTCTGGGTATCTCTGCCATCACCAACTTTGCAGCTGGTTTCCAATCAGAACTCAATCACGAAGAAGTGGTGGAAGTAACCGAGCGTATTAAAGAAGATTTCAAAGGCTTGATCAAGGCTATCTTGAAAGAGTTGTAAGATTTCAATTCGTCAAAGTTTGTTGGTCGCTCGACCAACCCTATAAAAACGAGGTATATTATGTCTATCCATATTGCTGCTGAAAAAGGTCAAATTGCTGAAAAAATTCTTTTGCCAGGTGACCCATTGCGTGCTAAGTTTATCGCAGAAAACTTTTTAGAAGATGCGGTTTGCTTCAACGAAGTGCGGAACATGTTCGGTTATACAGGGACTTATAAAGGTCACCGTGTATCCGTTATGGGAACTGGTATGGGAATGCCTTCCATCTCGATCTATGCTCGTGAGTTGATTGTTGATTACGATGTGAAAAAACTCATCCGTGTGGGAACTGCAGGTTCGCTTTCAGGCGACGTCCATGTTCGTGAATTGGTTTTAGCACAAGCTGCAGCAACCAACTCAAACATCATTCGCAATGACTGGCCTATGTATGACTTCCCACAAATCGCTAGCTTTGATCTTTTAGATAAAGCGTACCACATCGCTAAAGAAGAAGGCATGACCACTCACGTGGGTTCTGTCCTTTCATCTGATGTCTTCTATTCTAATTTCTTTGAAAAGAACTTGGAACTTGGTAAGATGGGTGTCAAAGCGGTTGAAATGGAAGCGGCGGCTCTTTACTACTTGGCCGCTCAACACAATGTAGAAGCCTTGGCTATCATGACCATTTCTGATAGCTTGGTCAACCCAGAAGAAGATACCACTGCAGAAGAACGCCAAAACACCTTCACCGACATGATGAAGGTTGGTTTGGAAACCTTGATTGCGGACTAGGGGTGTGACAGAAATCGGTAACTCGAAGAGTTCGATTTCCTAGTCTCATCCCCATAGAAAAGAACCGGAAAATTTTCCGGTTCTTTTCATATATTCATTTACTTGCTGTCGAATTGGACTTCTTCCAAGAGATAGTCGATAAAGCGTTGCCCCATTTTTGAAAGGCTGGCTTTTTCGTGGGTAATGTAGACCAATTCAATGGGGTCATCGATATCGATTGGAATAGAGACGATGTTGTCCCCGTTGAGATTGGAGTTGAGGATACCGGTCGCAATGGTGTAACCGTCCAGTCCAATCAAGAGATTAAAGAGGGTGGCACGGTCCGACACAACAATGGATTTCTTGTGGTATTCCTGTGAGAGGATTTCTTCTGAAAAGTAGAAGGAGTTGTGAGTTCCTTGATCATAAGATAGATAAGGGAAATCTTCTAGGTCTGATAGTTGCACCCGTTTCTTTTGTGCCAGGGGATTGGTCTTGCTGACAAAGATGTGCGGTTGTGCAGTAAAGAGGGGTGTCGCAATCAAGTGACTGTCATCCAACATCTTGCTCAAGACATCACGGTTGTAGCTATTGAGGAAGAGGACTCCAATCTCTGAGCGGAAGTTCTTGACATCATCAATGATCTCCCAGGTGCGGGTTTCCCGAAGGAAAAGCTCATATTTCTCCATATCACTCTTACTCAAAAGAGAGACGAAGGCGTTGACCACAAAAGCATAGTGCTGGGAGGAGACGCTAAAGAGCTCGCGGTGTTCCACGGGATTCTTATAGCGTTCTTCTAGAAGTTGGGTTTGTTCAACCACTTGGCGGGCGTAGGAGAGGAACTCCATCCCGTCGCGCGTTAGAGTGATTCCTTTGGGATTGCGGTGGAAAATGGAAATGCCCATTTCCTGCTCCAGATCACGCACGGCGTTAGATAAGGACGGCTGCGTGATAAAAAGTTGCTTGGCTGCCTCGTTCATGCTGCCGGTTTCGACGATTTTAATAATATAATGTAATTGCTGAATTCTCATGTTTCTATTGTACCACATTTCATTTGACAAACTGGAGGGACTTCTTTATAATAATAAAAAACCTTTAATCTGGTCCAGAGAGGCCAGCAAGGAAACGATATCAGGGGCTGGTCCCAACAAGCGTGCTTTTGCGCGCATTTTCGTGCAACCTTGCTGGAGATCTGGCAAGGTTTTTTCTTAGACTGGAGAAAGCATGAGCTGTAATAAAGAAAAATTTAATCGCATTCTCAAAGAAAACATGACCATCTTGGATCAAGAGGAGATCGCACCGGGAATCTTTTCCATGGATCTAGAGGGCGACATGGTGGCGGAAATGAGAGCAGGTCAGTTCCTGCATATGCGGGTTCCGGACCCTTCTAAGTTATTGCGGAGGCCAATTTCCATATCCATGATTGATAAAGCTCGGAAAGTGGCCCGTGTCATCTACCGGGTGGAGGGAGCAGGAACGCAAACCTTTTCATCTTTAAAAGCAGGGGATTCCTTGGATATTATGGGGCCGCAAGGAAACGGATTCGACCTCTGTGACATCGGTGAGAATGATAAGATCCTCCTCATTGGTGGAGGGATTGGCGTTCCGCCTCTAGTAGAAGTTGCTAAAGAATTGAGCCAGCGCGGTGCCAAAGTCTTGTCTGTTCTCGGATTCGCCACTAAGGACGCAGTGATTCTAGAGGAAGACTTGAAAGAATACGGTGAGGTCGTGGTGACGACGGATGATGGTTCTTATGGGATTAAAGGCTATGTATCGACTGTTGTTGACGACTTGACCGACGATTACAAGGCCATTTATTCTTGTGGTGCACCAGGCATGCTCAAGTATGTGGATGCCCGCTTTGAGGACCATCCTCGTGCTTATTTATCTA
>Cebus_capucinus_imitator_PRJNA485217_SSR118__coassemble_674_pt1 | contig 11212 bp, 10 predicted proteins | sample Cebus_capucinus_imitator_PRJNA485217_SSR118__metabat2_low_PE_001 | metagenome-assembled genome bin Cebus_capucinus_imitator_PRJNA485217_SSR118
ATCAGATGAGTCGGTGACGAATGTGAGGGCACGCGTCATGGTACGGATAGACAAACCAAAGTCCGGTGACGTCATCATGTTAACGATATTAGTTGAACCCAAGTTACATGACACGTCAGTTCCCATAGTTAGGAATTCTTGCGCATCGTTCAGAACAGACGGCTCTTGCACCTGAAGGATTTCCGAACAGAGGTTACTCATGACGATTTTTCCGTCGACCGGGTTGGCGCGGTTAGCCGTGTCGATGTTGACCACGTAAGGGTAACCAGATTCCTGTTGCAATTTAGAAATCTCAGTCTCCAAGTCGCGCGCCTTGATTTTTGTCTTACGGATGCGAGGGTTAGCTACCAACTCGTCGTATTTCTCAGTGATGTCGATGTAGTTAAATGGCACACCGTATTCTAATTCTACAGAGTAAGGGCTAAAGAGGTACATGTCCTCATTTTTCCGAGCCAATTCGTAGAATTTATCAGGAACAACCACGCCAAGTGAGAGCGTTTTGACACGCACTTTCTCGTCCGCATTTTCTTTTTTGGTGGAGAGGAAGGCGATAATATCCGGATGGAAGACGTTTAGGTAAACAACCCCGGCACCTTGCCGCTGACCCAGCTGATTGGAGTATGAGAAAGAATCCTCGAACAACTTCATGACCGGAACGACGCCTGATGCAGCACCTTCATATCCTTTGATTGGGGCACCCGCTTCACGCAAGTTTGATAAGGAAATTCCAACCCCACCACCGATACGAGATAATTGCAGAGCAGAGTTGATGGAACGCCCGATGGCATTCATATCGTCTGTGACCTGAATCAAGAAACAAGATACGAGTTCCCCACGACGAGCACGTCCTGCGTTCAAGAAAGAAGGAGTAGCTGGCTGATAGCGTTGATGAATGATTTCATTGGCGATATTTTTTGCGATCTCTTCATCTCCATCAGCAAAGTAGAGGGCGTTGAAGAGAACGCGTTCTTCCATACCTTCCAAATAGTATTCCCCATCATTGGTTTTCAGCGCATATTGGTTGTAAAACTTATAGGCTGCCATGAAGGATTTAAATTTGAAATCTTGTGCATGGATAAAGGCATCCAATTCTTCAATAAATTCTGGACGGTATTTAGAGATAAATTCTGCTTCCAAATAGTTTTCATCCAGGAGGTATTGAATTTTATCTGTAATGCTGTCAAACTTCATGGTATTTGGTTCAACATTTTCTTTAAAGAAGGCTTCAATCGCTTCTTTGTCCTTGTGTAAGACGATTTGTCCATTGACTGGACGGTTGATTTCATTATTCAAGCGGAAGTACGAAACATCCTCAAGATTTTTGAGTCCCATAAAACTGAAATTCCTTTTCTATATATGTATTGTCCTCAACAACAAAAGAAAGGGTGGTCTTGCCAATCCCTCTCTCTATGCTAAAGTTTTAAGCTTTGCAGGTTGAAAGCCAGAAAAACTTTCGGTCGGTGTTTGAATCACTGGTGCTGCAGAAAAACCTAATTCTTTAACGTGAGCAATAAATTCTGGTTGCTCATCGAGATTGATTTCACGATACTCTACGTGATGGCTATCTAAGAAACGTTTGGTCATTTTGCATTGTACGCAGTTATTTTTAGAATAGATTGTAACCATTTTTTAGAAACTCCTAAAATAAATTCTGATACTAGTATATCAGAATCTTCTTACTTGTCAACTCTTTTACTTCTAAATATTGTGGCTTTTTTGAAACGTCAGCCAGTATATACACTATATATGGTAACGACCCCGGTCGTAAAAAAGACTGAAAAAAGCAATGAAAGCCTTTGAGACTAGGACGGAAGACAGATGAGTGTCAAAATGAACGAAAAATTTTGAGCATATGTTGTGGAGGAGATTTTTTGGGGCGAAATAAAGCGTAGCAGTCATGGGGGAAGTGGATAAAAGAAAAAGGAAAAGACTGCTAGGTTTTTCTTTGGATATGCTTGAAACCTTTGATTAACGATAGGCTGTGCTAGAGAGAATAGGATGGATATGGGAGATAAGAGAGACAATCCAATCGGAACAAAAAGATTTCTGAGAAATGAAAGAGGAGGTAAAAGTCAATTATATAATAGTAGACAATTGAAAACATGAGGAAGAAAGTCTATGAAAGCGCTCATTTTTTTCTTGAAAAAGCGATTTGGTCATGGTATAATACTAAATTGTAAGGGTTACCACCCTAAAAAGAATTAAAAGGAGAGTCAAACTATGGCTTCTAAAGATTTCCACATTGTGGCAGAAACTGGTATTCACGCACGTCCAGCAACATTGTTGGTACAAACTGCAAGCAAATTTGCTTCAGACATCACTCTTGAATACAAAGGTAAATCAGTTAACCTTAAATCTATCATGGGTGTTATGAGTCTTGGTGTTGGCCAAGGTGCTGACGTGACTATCGCGGCTGAAGGTGCAGATGCAGACGACGCAATCGCTGCAATCGCTGAAACAATGAGCAAAGAAGGATTGGCATAAAAATATGACAGAAATGCTTAAAGGAATTGCAGCATCTGACGGTGTTGCCGTTGCAAAAGCATATCTACTTGTTCAACCTGATCTCTCATTTGAAACACTTTCAATTGAAGATACCAATGCAGAAGAAGCTCGTTTGGATGCAGCTCTTGAAGCTTCACAAAACGAGCTTTCTGTCATTCGGGAGAAAGCAGTAGGTAGCTTAGGTGAAGAAGCCGCTCAAGTATTTGACGCTCACTTAATGGTTTTGGCTGACCCAGAAATGATTGGTCAAATCAAAGAAACAATTCGTGCGAAGAAAACAAATGCAGAAGCTGGTTTGAAAGAAGTGACCGATATGTTCATCACTCTCTTTGAAAATATGGAAGACAACCCATATATGCAAGAGCGTGCTGCGGACATTCGTGACGTTGCAAAACGTGTTCTTTCACACTTGTTGGGTGTTCGTTTACCGAACCCTGCAATGATCAACGAAGAATCTGTTGTGATTGCGCATGACTTGACTCCTTCTGACACTGCACAATTAGATAAAAACTTTGTAAAAGCTTTTGTAACCAACATTGGTGGACGTACAAGTCACTCGGCAATCATGGCACGTACGCTTGAAATTGCTGCTGTACTTGGTACCAACAACATTACTGAATTGGTGAAAGATGGTGATGTCTTGGCTGTTAACGGTATTACCGGAGAAGTCTTGATTAACCCTTCTGAAGAACAAATTGCAGCATTTAAAGCAGCTGGTGAAGCTTATGCTGCACAAAAAGCTGAGTGGGAATTGCTTAAAGATGCTGAAACAGTAACAGCTGATGGCAAACACTTTGAATTGGCTGCCAACATCGGTACACCGAAAGACGTTGAAGGTGTGAATGCCAATGGTGCTGAAGCTGTAGGTCTTTACCGTACTGAGTTCCTTTACATGGATTCTCAAGACTTCCCAACAGAAGACGAGCAATACGAAGCTTATAAAGCTGTATTGGAAGGAATGAATGGAAAACCAGTTGTGGTTCGTACTATGGATATCGGTGGAGACAAAGAACTCCCTTACTTCGATATGCCACACGAAATGAACCCATTCCTTGGATTCCGTGCCCTTCGTATCTCTATCTCTGAAACCGGTGACGCTATGTTCCGTACACAAATCCGCGCTCTCTTGCGTGCATCTGTACACGGAAAACTTCGCATCATGTTCCCAATGGTTGCGCTTTTAACTGAATTTCGTGCGGCAAAAGCTGTTTACGAAGAAGAAAAAGCTAAACTCATCGCGGAAGGTGTGGCAGTAGCAGATGATATCCAAGTAGGTATCATGATTGAAATCCCTGCTGCAGCGATGCTTGCGGACCAATTCGCTAAAGAAGTGGACTTCTTCTCAATCGGTACCAACGACTTGATCCAATACACCATGGCTGCAGACCGTATGAACGAACAAGTTTCATACCTCTACCAACCATACAACCCATCTATTCTTCGTTTGATTAACAATGTAATCAAAGCAGCACACGCTGAAGGCAAATGGGCTGGTATGTGTGGAGAAATGGCAGGAGACCAAACAGCAGTACCGCTTCTTGTAGGTATGGGCTTGGATGAATTCTCTATGTCAGCGACATCTGTTCTTCGTACACGTAGCTTGATGAAGAAATTGGATACCAAGAAGATGGAAGAACTTGCTCATCGTGCCTTGACTGAATGTGCAACGATGGAAGAAGTTCTTGAACTTGAAAAAGAGTATCTCGATTTTGATTAATCTCAAAAAAGATGAGGCTTAGGTCTCATCTTTTTCTTTGCTTCAGAAAAAAGTAAAAAGCTGGTTTAGGAGGAACCAGCTTTTAAAGAGGATTAGAATCACTGTCGTAGCACTTCCTGTATGTGTGAAGAGGAGAATGTAGAAGTGCTTGGACTAGTTGATTTCCTATTCCTATATATTAGCAGTATTTATTATATTAAATAAAATCGGATTTGTAAAGCCTTTTTCATACAAATGTTTAAAAATATTTATATATGTATCGTTCCAAACATATCTATGTATAGACAAGATGGATTCAGTTCGATCAGTTGCATTCATTAACCATAAATAAATGAGGAAGACCGACTTACAAACAAATTTACTAGCAAAGTAGGAAAAATAGTCGTCAACATTCCCTCTTTGATGGATGTGGTACAGAACAGAAGTCCTACAAAGTCAAATCCTCATGAAAACGCATGTAAGTTGTTTGAAAATTGTGATAAAATAAAGGTATTCTAAATACAAGGGAGATTGTTATGTTACTTTCAATCATTTCTCAAGGTCTGGTTTGGTCCGTTCTTGGGCTTGGAATCTTTATGACCTTCCGAATTTTAAACTTTCCAGATATGACAGCAGAAGGAAGTTTTCCCCTGGGTGGTGCAGTAGCCGTTACCTTGATCACTCAAGGATACCATCCCATACTGGCAACAGCAGTGGCTGTCATCGCCGGAGGCTTGGCTGGTGCGATTACGGGGTTACTTTATACCAAGGGGAAAATTCCGACGCTTCTAGCAGGGATTTTGGTAATGACCTCTTGTCACTCGGTCATCTTAATGGTCATGGGACGTGCTAACTTGGGCCTGGTCAATGCAAGGGTCATTCAGGATGTCCTTCCAATCAGTGGGGATTTGGCAAATGTGATCATGGGCTTCTTGGTTGTCATCTTGGTTATTGGAACCATGGTCTTTTTCCTCGATACCAAATTGGGTCAGGCTTATATTGCGACGGGTGATAATCCAGATATGGCAAGAAGTTTTGGGATTCATACGGATCGAATGGAATTAATGGGACTCATTGTTTCGAATGGAGTCATTGCTCTTGCGGGTGCTCTGATTGCCCAGCAAGAAGGCTATGCCGATGCCTCACGTGGGATTGGTGTCATCGTTATCGGTTTGGCATCCCTCATTATTGGAGAGGTTATCTTCTCTAAAGTTACTTTGGTGGAACGTCTCATTACCATTGTCATTGGTTCAATTGCCTATCAATTCCTTATTTGGTTGGTCATTGCAGTGGGCTTGAATACCAACTATCTCCGCCTCTATAGTGCCATTATTTTGGCTATCTGTCTCATGATTCCCACAATCAAGAGCAAGGTTCTGAAAGGAGTGAAAATCACCAAATGAGTGCAATTGTTGAATTAGAAAATGTGACAAAAATTGTCAGCAATGGATTGGATGAAGAAAAAGTGATCTTAGACGATGTTTCACTTGAGATTCATGAGCATGACTTCATCACCATTCTAGGTGGGAACGGTGCAGGAAAATCAACTTTATTTAATACCATTGCAGGAACCCTTCCTGTGACATCTGGGTCTGTTCGGATTATGGGAGAAAAGGTGACCAATTGGACTCCTGAAAAGAGAGCGCAATTTGTTTCCCGGGTTTTCCAAGATCCTAAAATGGGAACGGCTCCTCGAATGACGGTAGCCGAAAATCTTCTCATCGCCAAGTTTCGGGGAGAAAAAAGACGCTTGGTTCCACGCCGCCTTCATCGGTATGAAGAAGAGTTTCAAGCGGTGATTAATCAAATTGGAAATGGTTTGGAGAATCATCTGCATACACCCGTTGAACTCTTATCCGGTGGACAGCGCCAAGCCCTCAGTCTGTTGATGGCGACACTCAAACGTCCGGATCTCTTGCTTCTAGATGAGCACACCGCTGCTTTGGATCCAAAGACAAGTGTGGCTCTGATGGAATTAACCGATCGCTTTGTAACCAAGGACCAGTTGACCGCCCTAATGATCACACATAGTATGGAAGACGCTTTGAAATACGGAAATCGTTTAATTGTTATGAAAGAAGGTCGCATTATTGAAGATCATAACAAGGAACAAAAATCTAAGATGAGCCTTCAAGATTATTATCAATTATTTGAATCCTAAGAAACAGAGTTTGGGCAATGGTTCCAAGCTCTTTTTCTTCCTTTGTGGTATACTAAAATCATGTTAAATCTACTTTTTCAATTTGCCATTCAACTTATCTGTATTTATGTGACCTTCCAGTTAGCCATTCGCTTGGTAGATTGGGGACGCTTTTTAAAGGTGACAGCAGAGAATGAGAGAGCTATTCGTTTCTTTATTATTCTCCTCAGTATTGCGGTGGGCTATATTGTAGCGTCCTTTTTTAATGGACTATTTGAAATGACCAACCAATTGTTGAGAGGGCATTTCTAACCCACAATTTATAAGAAATATGGTATCATATAAACATCATTTGTGAATGTTGGAGTAAAGATGGATAAAATTATTGTACGCGGTGGAAATACGCGTTTAGTAGGAGAAGTGACCATTGAGGGAGCTAAAAATGCCGTGCTTCCTTTGTTGGCAGCAACCGTATTGGCCAGTCAAGGAAAGACAACCTTGACCAACGTCCCAATTTTGTCAGACGTATTTACCATGAATAATGTGGTAGGTGGTTTAAATACCATTGTCGATTTTGATGAGGACACCAACACTGTGACCGTGGATGCAACCCAGCCTCTGTCTGAAGAAGCACCTTATAAATATGTTAGCAAGATGCGTGCTTCCATCGTTGTTTTAGGTCCCCTCTTGGCTCGTAATGGCCATGCAAAAGTATCAATGCCTGGTGGTTGTACCATCGGAAGCCGTCCCATCGACTTGCACCTTAAAGGCTTAGAAGCCATGGGAGCGGCGATCACCCAAACCGCTGGCTACATCGAAGCCAAGGCAGATCGTCTGAAGGGCGCTCACATTTACTTGGACTTCCCAAGTGTCGGTGCCACTCAAAATATCATGATGGCAGCGACCCTGGCTCAAGGAACAACAACGATCGAGAATGCGGCGCGTGAGCCAGAAATTGTCGACTTGGCTATGTTGCTCAACAAAATGGGGGCCAAGGTTCGTGGTGCTGGTACCGAAACCCTCATCATCACAGGAGTCGATGCCCTCCATGGAACCGAACACGCAGTCGTTCAAGACCGGATTGAAGCAGGAACCTTTATGGTCGCTGCAGCCATGACTGGCGGTGATGTTCTGGTTAAGGATGCGGTCTGGGAACACAACCGTCCTCTCTTAGCCAAAATGCAAGAAATGGGCGTGACTGTTACCGAAGAAGAAGACGGAATCCGTATCCAATCCCAAGTGGACCAACTTCGTCCAGTTCAGGTGAAAACCCTGCCTCACCCAGGTTTCCCGACTGACATGCAGGCTCAGTTTACAGCCCTGATGTCTGTAGCAAAAGGCGAATCTACAATGGTCGAAACCGTCTTTGAAAACCGTTTCCAACACCTGGAAGAAATGCGCCGTATGGGACTCCATTCTGAAATCATGCGCGATACCGCCTCTATTCATGGTGGCGACCGCTTGCAAGGAGCAGAAGTCATGTCCACCGACCTTCGAGCGTCGGCCGCCCTCATTTTAACCGGACTGGTTGCTGAAGGGGAGACCAAGGTCGGCAAGCTCACTCACTTGGACCGCGGATACTACCGCTTCCATGAAAAACTGGCAGACTTAGGTGCCGATATCGAACGCGTGAAGGAAGATGACGATGACTAGTGGCTGGAAATACGTTTTAAAGCAAATTGGAATCATACTGACCGTCCTTGTGGTCGCACTCCTGGTCTTTGCCCTCGGCTTGGTCATTGGATACGGGATGATCGGCGGTGAAAAGGACATGTGGTCGATCCTTTCTCCAAACACCTGGCAGGAAATTATCGGAAAATTTATGGGCAAGTGATCTTTTCTTAGGGGAAATCCGCCCGGAGTAACTATGTACCAGATCAAGGCCGTGACTCGCGGCTTTTTTCTGACCAAGAGGAAAGGAGATTGTATGGCGCATAAAAACAAGAAGCAGATGCGTATCATGCAGGGGGCTGCAGGGCTAGTTATTTCCGCGGCCCTGGCCCTCGGTGGCTATTATTTTTCTGGGGCCAACAACGACACGACGACGCAAATACGACAGGTCATCGAAAGCAAGAATCCGTCTACACCTAGTCGGGCTCTAGCTGAGACAGTCCTGACAGATTCCGTCAAGCAACAACTGGGTTCCTCGGTTGAATGGAATGGAAACGGTGCTTTTGAAATTAATGGCAACCAAACTGATCTGGATGCCAAAGTAGCCAGCCAACCTTATGCGGATAACAAAACCAAAGAAGTAGACGGAAAGGTTTTGCCGACCGTGGCGAACGCTATGCTGTCCAAGCAATCGCGGCAATATAAATCGCGTGAGGAGACTGGAAACGGTCAAACCTCTTGGACACCGGCTGGTTGGCACCAGGTTCATGGCCTCAAAGGGGAGTATACGCATGCCGTCGACCGCGGACATTTGTTAGGCTACGCTCTTATAGGTGGTATTAAAGGTTTTGATGCCTCGACTAGCAACCCTGCTAATATTGCGGTACAAACAGCTTGGGCTAACCAAGCCAAGGACGAGGACTCGACCGGGCAGAACTACTATGAAACCTTGGTTCGACAAGCAGTAGACAAAAACAAACGTGTTCGTTATCGCGTGACTGCTGTCTACAATCAAGAAGGAGATTTGGTGCCTGCAGGCAATCACATTGAAGCCAAGTCTAGTGATGGCGCCTTGGAATTCAATGTCTTTGTACCCAATGTCCAAAAGGGAATTCGCCTAGATTATCAAAGTGGGAAAGTGACCAAGGAGTAATAGGTTGGTGTGAATTGATCGCGCTACTTTGAAGGCCCGCAAGTTCAGCAGAAAACTCGCCTGTATACTCTTGAAATGCAAGCTGAAATTTGCTAAAATGAAGGGTAATTGAATAAGAAGTCTTTGAGACTAGTAGCCTAGTGGCAGCTGAACAGGGAGGAGAACCGCGACTGAAAGTTCTCTCAGGGAAAGCTTGGTGAATTCACTCAAGAAAGAGACTAAAAATCAAGGTCTAGCCTGGCTAGATGAAAACGGATGGTACCGCGTGTCAACGCTCCGATTGTGAGTAGGATACGTGGTTTTTTTATGGAGGAAATATGGCAACAATTGAAGAAAAATTGGCTGAGTTAAGCCAAGAAACTCTGGATAGCTTAAAAGTAATCCGAGAAGATTATCAGCGTGAATCATCTGCGCTCCAGGACTTGAAAGTTTCTGTCTTAGGTAAAAAGGGAAGTCTGACAGAGATTCTAAAAGGTATGAAAGACGTCTCAGCAGAAATGCGACCAATCATTGGGAAACACGTCAATGAAGCGCGTGATGTGCTTAGTAAAGCTTTTGAAGAAACTGCTGCCCTGTTAGAAGAACAAGAAGTAGCAGAGAAACTCAAATCTGAAACAATCGACGTGACTCTTCCAGGTCGGTCGATTCCACAAGGGTACCGTCATGTATTGACACAGACCGCAGAAGAAATTGAAGATATTTTCTTGGGTATGGGCTACCAAGTGGTTGATGGTTTTGAAGTGGAATCAGATTTCTATAACTTCGAGCGCATGAACTTACCAAAAGATCACCCGGCTCGCGATATGCAAGATACCTTCTATATCACAGAAGAAATTTTGCTGCGGACCCACACCAGCCCGGTTCAAGCACGGACCATGGATGCCCATGACTTCTCTAAAGGTCCCCTCAAGATGATCTCACCAGGACGTGTCTTCCGTCGCGATACCGACGATGCGACCCACAGCCACCAATTCCATCAAATCGAGGGACTAGTAGTGGGTGAAAATATCTCGATGGCGGATCTTAAAGGTACCCTTGAGCTTATCATCAAGAAAATGTTTGGGGAGGATCGTTCTATCCGTCTTCGTCCGTCTTACTTCCCATTCACAGAGCCTTCTGTAGAGGTGGACGTTTCCTGCTTCAAGTGTGGGGGTCAAGGATGTAACGTCTGCAAGCAAACCGGCTGGATCGAAATCCTGGGAGCAGGTATGGTTCACCCACGCGTCCTTGAAATGTCCGGTGTGGACACCAGCAAGTATTCTGGTTTCGCCTTCGGTTTAGGGCAAGAGCGTATTGCCATGCTTCGTTATGGAATCAACGATATCCGCGGTTTCTATCAAGGTGACGTCCGTTTTTCTGAGCAATTCAAGTAAGAGGTAAACATGTTAGTAAGTTATAAATGGTTAAAACAATTGGTTGACGTGGACGTCCCAAGTGCCGAATTGGCCGAAAAAATGTCCACAACAGGAATTGAAGTGGAAGGTGTCACATCGCCTGCAGCTGGTCTCTCTAAGATTGTTGTGGGAGAGGTGCTCACATGTGAGGATGTACCCGAAACGCACTTGCACCTTTGTCAAGTAAACACTGGGGATGAAGAGCCCCGCCAAATCGTCTGTGGCGCACCAAATGTTCGTGCAGGGATCAAGGTGATCGTTGCTCTTCCAGGTGCTCGCATCGCGGACAACTACAAAATTAAAAAAGGAAAAATCCGTGGCATGGAATCTTTGGGAATGATTTGTTCCCTTGCGGAGTTGGGAATTTCCGACTCTGTGATTCCTAAGGAATTTTCTGACGGCATTCAAATTTTGCCTGAAGACGCTCCGGTAGGTGCAGAAGTCTTTTCGATTTTGGACTTGGATGATGAAATTGTCGAACTTTCGATCACACCTAACCGTGCGGATGCCCTTTCTATGCGTGGTGTCGCTCATGAAGTAGCGGCTATCTACGATAAGGAAATTACCTTCCCAGAATTTCCATTAAAAGAAGAGGACAAAAAGGCAAGCGACCTCTTGTCCGTTGCTATTGAAAGTGACAAAGTGGCTTCTTACCAAGCCCGTGTCCTTGAGAACGTGACGATTGCTCCATCTCCTCAATGGTTACAAAACCT
>Cebus_capucinus_imitator_PRJNA485217_SSR118__coassemble_705_pt1 | contig 10922 bp, 8 predicted proteins | sample Cebus_capucinus_imitator_PRJNA485217_SSR118__metabat2_low_PE_001 | metagenome-assembled genome bin Cebus_capucinus_imitator_PRJNA485217_SSR118
CTGACGAAGGCAAGGTTTGTTGGATTGATAAGGCTAAGATTCCGGATATGGACCTAGCCTATGATATGGAGTTCTCCTATCAAATTATGGAAGATCCTAATTTATTTGAGTTTTACTACCAGACATTTGAAGATGGTTCTTGGGAGAGAAAGTTCTACCGTTAATGCGGTGGAACTTTTTTCGTGAACCGGTTCAGGCTGTTTGAATACCTGTTTAGGAAATGGAAGTTTTTAAAAAGGAGTTTCATGATAGGATATAGGTGTCAACTTGCAAGGGACAAATTTATTTAAAGGAGGAAAGTTGATGAAAAAGAACATCAAGGAAATGTATGGTGCTTTAGATGAAAGCATGCTGGCAGACATCCAAGGAGGTGGAGCGAAAGCAGGAGAGGTTGTTCAAGCATTGGCGTATTGCGCTGCTGTAGGAGGGGCTGTTGGGAGTTTGATTCCGGCTGTAGGGACATTGGTCGGTGCTACTGCGAGTGCAGTATACTGTCCAGGCGCTTGGAAATATTTTCTTGGCAACTAACCATTGAGGTCCAACTATGAGGAAACTCGTATTCATTCCAGTTGGTATCTATTGTCTGTTGCTAGTACTTGTTAGCATCCTGTTAAAGGTTCAAGAGTCAAAAATGATGATTGTTCTTCTCAGTGGAGTTGCAATGCTAGTGACAATATGGGTTCTCATGAAAGTTCCAGATAAAAGAGAGGATTGGTTCAGCCAGAGCATAAAACGTTTTAAACAATTTGTAATGCTGACAGCCTGGTTTCAGATTGCAATCGTGATTTATTTGGGGGTGCGTATCTACCAAGGACTGGATCCAGAAATCTTATTCTTCTATCTGCATGTTTTCTTACTATTCGAATGTATAGGCCTTCTATTATGCCTGGGACAGATGGAACTCAGAAAGAAAAATCAATAAAACAAATGGCTAGAAAACAGTACCAAATGGTTGAATGAACGATCAAAGGCTTAGCTGCAATCCAAGGGGGTGTCGCTATGGGAGTAATCGGCTCACCAGATGTCGCAGCCATTAAAGGAGATTTTTCCGAAATTAACTTTTTTGGAGTTGACATGGAATCTTCGATTTGCTTGGATTGAAGTGGGATTAGTGACAGCAAGTGCTCTTAGTGACGCGGTAAGCTCTGTGATTTGACGGTTATAAGCTTGTAAAAGACAAGGGGATTTGAGCGGTTCATCTCGTTTATTTCCTAATTCTTCTGTAAAGATATGGAATCGTCTCGACCTTCCGGATATTTGTCTAGCTTGTATAGACAAATTTGCAAGAATGATTCTAAAAAAGCATAGTCATTTTTAAGAGATGTATATGTTAAGTATACATCTCTTTTTTGTGATTTTTCCAACAATACATTTTTAAAAATGTAAAAACATGCATTCTTGAAATGATTTCATCCATCATTCTATTCTTTGTATCAAAACTATTTGCATCTGTGCAAATAAAATGAAAAAAGATGAAAAAACACTGAAAAACAAAGGGAAATCCTTCATTGCCTTTACATTGATTTTTTAGGTGAAAACAGGTATGATATCTATAAGGATTTTTACTGGACGTTTTATTTTTTGCATAAAATTAAAAGTGAAAAAGAAGAAGAGGGGTAGTGTAGTTTCGTGAAACTTTGTTTATTAGGAGACCTTGGACGAATAAATGATGATTTTATGGACCGTGCTTTTGAGGAATATCGGGTCTGGACTATTGCTAGTGAAGAAATAAACAGACACCTTTCAAAAGACATAAAAGTCATTCGTTCACATTGGAATGAGAAGGATTTGAAGGCGGTCTTTGACCGTATGCAGTTCGATCAGATACTCTATTTTTCTAGTTCCTTACAGTACGGAAATCAAGACTTATCAGAGGTTGAGAAGCTGAGACAATTAGCGACAGCAATTGGGAATCGTCCATTTTTATATATGCTTTCTTCGGAAGATAGTTTCTTGACAGAGGTTCTGGTAACCACTGCCAAATCCCTTTTTAAAAATGTGTCTTTTCTTTATTTACCCTATCGAGTTGACCTAACGAGTGGTGGTGATTTTTTCCCGAGAATCTTTGAGATGCTTCTTGGGCAGGAGGAGCCGGTTTTCTTTGCGCCACTAGGTGAAAACATCCACTTGATGGATGACCGGGATCTTGCTGACTTGCTTTGGCTTTTATTAGACAATCAGGATGAGGAGTGGCGCGATATCGTCGTTACAAATACATTCGTGCAGAATCTTTCCCAACTCATCGAACAGATGAATCAACTACGGGACATCAAGACTCGGGTTCAGCTGTTGGATGATGGGAGAGAGGCGCGAACGTTCCGGACGGATGTGGATCACCGGGTGCGCAGGGAGTTGGGCTGGTTCCAGCAAATCAATGTGGCGGATTACTTGGAGGATTATCTGAGGGAATACCGTAAGATGCGCAAGAAGGGGCTAGGTCAGCTGTCGGGCTGGAAGTTCTTGTCTGGTCTTTCTATGCATCCTAAGTGGTTGCAGGCGATTGAAGTGGTGGTGCTCTTTGGTTTGATTGAGGGCTTGCAACAATTGGCACAAGGATCTCTTCAATTCCGCGTGATTGATTTTCGTTTGATGTTTGTACTCTTGGTCTCTATGCTTTATGGGCGGACGCTTGGATTTTTAGCAGCGCTTCTGTCAGGTTTTTCACTGGTCTGGTTGCAGTTGCAATCGAATCAGAATCTGAACCATATTTTCTTTAATACCGAGCAGTGGTTGCCATTTGTAACGTATATTATTGTGGCGGCTATCTGTGGTTTCTTACGCTCGCAAGAGGAAGACACCTTCAGTAAGATGGAGGCTCGTAAGAATGAGGTGGAGCGGGAAAACGCCCTTCTGATTGAGGCCTTTGAGACCAGCGCCGATGAGAACGCGCAACTCAAGGAACAAATTTTGAGTCGCAAGGACGGCTTTACTGATTTCTATACGGCTTTTGAGGCGCTGAAGGAAAAGCCAAGTCTGTCGCGTTTGGGTCGTCTGGTGGGGCAAGAATTGCAGACCAGCCAGGTGAGTTTTGTGGCGGAGGCGCCGTTGACCATGAATCAAGACTTTTGGGTCAACCGACAACTGGATGCGTCTTTGCCTGATGTGGTGATTCGTTTACAGGACGACCTCTACCTGAGTGCGTCCAAAATCCCATGGGATCGCCTCAACGACTATCGCCTCAACCGCGTGCGGATGATGGTGGACATGGCTCAGTACATGCTGGAGGAGGGCAAGCAATGATTCTCATCCTCCTCTTTTTCCTGGGCTGGTTCCTCTTGGTGCTCATGTCCAGAAAACGCAACAAGGTCGACCGCCTTTTCGTCGTACTCTTTCCTTATATGGGCAGCTTGATGTTGGCCCTGCGCGACAGCATCGCCACCAAGGAAGGTAACTACCAACCCCTCTTTTTAGAAGAGAGGAAAAGCTTGCAAGAAGGGGTCATGATTCCACAAAAAGAGAGCAAATTCCACCAAGCCGTTTCCTTCGAGGAAATTTTGCGCTTCGGAGACCACATAGCCATTCGCCGTGCCTTGTTAGCTTTAGGGGAAGGCTCGACCCAATCGATTGCTTCTCTCTTACGAATGGCCCGCAAGCATCCAGATACAGAAGTGGTTCACTATGCCACAACCTTAATCGCTGAACGCTCTCGTCAGGCAGATTATATCTTGTTAGAAGCAGATCGCGTGAAAAAATCAGGTTTTGAGAGCCTGGACAGCTTGAAAACCTATTGTAGCGATTTACAAGAAGTATTAGTAGAAGAAAAAGTAGCCCCTCAGGTCATCGACATGGTGCGCCAAGATCTTTGTCAGGCTCAAGAACTGCTCTATCAGCGAGAGGAAACTCTTGTCAACGGCCTAGCGCTTGCAGAATCTTACCGTTTGACGGGACACCGTGAGAAGGCTAAGCATCTCTTGAATGATCTCTTACTACGTTATGGTCCTTCCTTTGACCTTCTTTCCAAGAAGGTACAGGTTGGCGTGGAAAGTAAGGATGCTGCTAGTGTTCGTGAGGGCTTGAAGCAGTTAAGAGACAACATGATTTATATTCCAAAACATTCACGACCTGTCTTTGAGACTTGGGAAGGAATGATGGGTGACGGACATGAATAGTAAAAATTATTTTAAAGGAACCCTGTTGATTGCATCGATTTTTTGTATCTTTGGTCTAGTTTTGATTATTCAAAAGAAAGGACAGAGTATTGATCAGAAGCAGCAGGTGGAAACCTATCTGACTGAGAAACTTCCTTCGTCCAAGGAAGTTTTTGAGGGCCTGGAAAAGAAGACCCTGGTCCTAATGAATAGTAAGGATGAAACCAGTGCGCGTGCCTGGGTTCAATACCAACAGATTTTAAAGGATATGCGCTTGGGCTATCAGGTAGTCGACGTATCAGAGGAAGAAGTACCTGATTTCAATGGCTTTGACCGAACGTTGGTCCTCTTTGATAATTTGGAGGATATCCGCGAATCAGTTTTTCCATTAGTTGACTGGACGGAAGCGGGAGGACAAACGCTCTTTGGTGTTTCCCTTTCTAAAACAGACTCCTTAGCAGCTATTGAAACGCCACTTGGAATCAGCCAGTCAAGTGAAAATATGGCTATGGTTGAAAAAGTTGGTTTTTCTCCCGATTTTATGATTGGGAGTCAGCGTGACTACAAGGTCAGTGATCCGTTTGAATCGGCCTTTAACGTGGAGCTTTTAGATGATGCTAAAGTTTATGCTTGGTCGACTAGTCCTAAGAAGGTTCCTTTGGTTTGGAGCCACAAGTATGGAAAAGGAAAATTCGTTCTTGCAAATCTGGGAATTTATGAACGGGCGACACGTGGCTTCTATGCAGCCTCTATTAGCCTCTTAGGAGATGCGATGGCCTATCCGGTTATCAATGGAGCGGTCTACTATCTAGATGATTTCCCTTCTCCGATTCCAAGTGGAGATGCTCGTTTTATTCAGCGCGATTATCATGTAAATATTCAAGATTTCTACACCAATATTTGGTGGCCGGATGTACAATCTCTTGAGAAAAAATATGGGGTTCGCCATACTGGTGGATTGATTGAGAACTATGAGAATGACACGAGTGGTAAGGTTCAGCGTCAGGATGATTTGGAACGCTTCCGCTTCTTTGGTCAATCTCTCCTTAATAATAAAGGAGAGATTGCTTATCACGGTTATAACCATCAACCTTTTTCATTAGAAAATGTGGATTACGGGACAGTCTTTCCGGATTATAAAAAATGGCCGACGACAGCAGCTATGGAATCTGCTCTCAAGGAATTGATGGGATTTGCCCAGGAACTTTACCCAGATACGGAGAAGTCTGTTTATATACCACCTTCCAACGTTTTATCTACGGAAGGGCGGGCTATGTTAGGCAAACAGATTCCTAAAATCAAAGCTATCGCTTCCAACTACTTCTCAGGTGATTATTCTTATGTCCAAGAATTTTCTGTAGCAGAAGATGGTATGGTCGAGTTACCACGGATTGCCAGTGGGGCAGTTTGGGATGACTATATGACCATGTCGGTGGTTTCAGAACTCAACTATCATTTTGTCAGCAGCCATTTCCTCCATCCAGATGATACTTTGGACGTGGATCGTGGTGCGGAGATGGGTTGGAAGAAGATGTTTGCAAGTTTAGATAAGGAATTGGCTTGGATTCATAAAGAAGCGGCCCCTCAGATTCGTCAAATGACTGGTTCTGAGATTACGGGAGCGGTTCAACGCTACAGTATTTTAACCGTAGACCAAGAAATAAAGGATAAAGAAATCCGTTATAGTTTGGGGAACTTCAAAGATCATGCTTATTTATTTGTACGGATCAATGAAGGCGAGATGAAGGATATTTCCGGAGGGACGTTAACCAAACTTGGTAATGGCCTCTATCTCATGGAGGCCCAAAAAGATCATATCGTGATACGATTGAAATAAACCTATTACATACTTGCTATCTGTATGTAGTATACTAATTACGATTCGTATCCTAATAAGATAAAGGGAGTGAGTTTTAGCCCACTCCTTTGCTTTAAAAACGCAAGAATCTTTAAAAACGCAAGAATCTTTAAAAACGCAAGAATATAGAAGAGGAGTTAGCATGCGTATTTGTCTTGTATTGGAGGGATCCTACCCTTATGTTCATGGGGGGGTCTCAACCTGGATGCATCAATATATTCAAGCTATGCCGGATATTGAATTTGTTATATGGTCCATTTGTGCCAAAGAAGAAAATAAAGGGCAGTATGTCTATGACCTACCGGAGAATGTCGTGGAGGTGGTCGAGGTATCTTTGGAACAAGAGGTCGAAATTGGACAGCCCTTTAATCAGGCTGACTTTACGCCAGCCGAACGGTCTGCTTTACGAAATTTAGTCTTTTTACAAGATTTGGACTGGAAAGTTTTGTTTGAGATCTTGCAAGAAGGACGGGTTCAACCGTCAAGCTTTTTAGAAAGTAAATTCTTCTATCGTTGTGTGGAAGAGCTGTGCAAAGAACGGTTTGTGAATATTTCATTTTCAGATGTCTTTCATACGGTGCGTTCCATGCTTTTTCCGCTCTTACATCTTCTAGCCAGCCCTGTTCCTGTGGCGGATGCCTATCATTCTATTTCTACTGGTTATGGAGGTATTCTAGCTACCTTGGGAAGTTTGAGCTATGAGAAACCGCTCCTCTTAACTGAGCATGGAATCTATACCCGTGAGCGGGAGGAGGAACTTCTTCGTGCCGAGTGGGTCCCTAATAGTATGAAGGAAAATTGGATTCGCTTCTTTTATTTCCTTTCACAGGCGATTTATCAGGAAGCGGACGCCATTACCTCCTTGTTCGGGAATGCACGCTTGACCCAGATTGAATTGGGCTGTTCTCCTGAAAAGACTCGGGTGATTCCAAATGGAATAGACTATCCTCGGTTTTCAGGAACACCGTTAAAAGAAGAAGATGGCTGGGTGGATATTGGTGCAGTCATTCGGTTGTCACAAATTAAGGATGTTAAAACCTTAATTTATTCCTTTATGGAATTATCCCAAAAGCTCCCACATGTGCGCCTACATATCATGGGAGGGGTAGATGATCCGGAATACGCTCAGGAGTGTTACCAATTAGTAGAACGTCTGGGATTAGATCGGATTATTTTTACGGGTCGTGTGGATATTCTATCTTATATGGAGAAGTTGGACATGACTGTCTTGTCTTCTCTCTCTGAAGCCCAACCTCTCTCTGTCTTAGAGTCGCTTGCAGCAGGACGACCGAGTGTCACTACGGATGTCGGCTGTTGTAAGGAATTGCTGGAGGGGACTTCAGACGACTTGGGACAGGCGGGCTTAGTGGTTCCTCCTACGGATGCCAGTGCCCTCGCAGCGGCTTTGTCCCAATTATGCCAATCCAAGGATCTGCGTCTAGCCTTTGGTGCGGTTGGTAAGAAACGGGTGGAGGATTTCTATCAGTACCCGAAAATGATTGCGTCTTATCGCGCCTTATATAAGGAGTTTGTGTAGTATGGCTGGTATTGGTTTTGAATTACGGAAGATTTATGAGGAAGAGAAGGTCTTTTCTAAGCAGCGGGCTTATGGCTATGTCAGTATGATTTATCTGGGACCGCTCTTGATGGGGATTCTACTTCTGATTGAGTTGGTTTTCTTTAGTCATTTGGCGGGCTTTTCGATTGGAGATCGTGATGGGATGCTGACGGTGGTGTCTTATTCGATTTTCTTGTCCCTCTTAACGACGAGTTTTTTCTCATTGATTGTGACCCGGCAATTGTCGGATTTGCTCTATGAGGAGCAGTGGGATCAGGTTCTGTCTAGTTTTTATGGATCGACTTTCTTTTTGAGTGTTTTATCGACCGTGGTCAGCTTGATTTTCCTGCTTTTTGCAGGCTTGACTCTGTTACAGTCCTGTTTGGTTTGGCTCTTAATTGGTTGTCTCAGTTTGTCCTGGAATGCTATCAACTATCTGACTGCTATTAAAGACTATGGGGCAGTAGCTCGGGCTTATGCCATTGCCTTTGTGGGGCAGACGGTCGTGGCTTATCTGTCCTTCTTTATCAAGGAGCCAACGATATTAATTGCAGCAATTACAGTGGCCTATGTCCTCTTGGCAACCTTTTTGATTGCCATTTTAAATCGGACCTTCCCTAAAGGGAAAGACTTTGATTTTACATTTTTAACCTTGTATGATCGTTTCCCCAACTTGTTTTGGACTGGTATTTTTCTCTTTATTGGTCTCTTCTCACATATTGTTCTGGCCTGGTTTAGTCCCATCAGCCGGGCGGCCATTGGTCACTTGAGGATAGCGCCGACCTATGATGTGGCTATGATGTTGGCCTTTCTGACGACCTTGATTTCGACCATCAACTTTGTCATCTCTCTGGAAGTCCGTTTCTATCCTCCCTTTAGTGAGTATTTGAGCTTGTTTAAAGAGGGCGGCAATATTGGTGATATCGATCGGACGGAAAAGAAGATGATTTCGATTTTACAGGATGAGATGAAGTACCTGTCTTGGAAACAGTTGGTCGGAAGTCTGGTCTGTATGTTTGGCGCGCCACTCTTATTTTATATGTTGCCTTTGGGATTTAATGGTCAGATGCAAGGCTACTTCCAAACGCTCTGTATCGCTTATGGGATATTTGGAATTGGAAATGCCTTTCTGTTAATTCTCTTGTTCTTTGGAGATTATGTGGGAGCCAAACGCGCGACGCTTGCTTTTGCGCTAACGTCGACGATGGCTTCTATCATCGTTCTATTTTTAGATCGAAGTTTTTATGGATTTGGATTTGTTTTAGGTGCTATTGCATTAATACTGACAGCTGTTTCACAGTTGGATCGTTGTTTAAATGAGCTAGGTTACCGTATGGTTGGGCAACAACCCTTGCAGGAACAAGAATATCAGGGGAAATGGAGCCAGCTAGCTGAAAAAATGGAAGGAATGCTTGATGATGAAGGGTAAATCAACGAAACTCCTGCTTTTTGGCATTGGATTCGTCACAGTCTCGCAGTTAGCGGCCTGTGCACAAACACAAACACAAAAACAGTCTTCAGACGAGACTGTCAAAACTGAAAAAGTAGAAAAGGAAGCGCGGCCATCGATAGATGACGTCAAGCTTCGCGATAAGGATACCTTGTATAAGGACAATAAACAATCCGTTGTCACCATGTATTTGACGGTTCGTCGGGGAAATACATCTGAAAATACCAATCATTCCTGGGAAGAAATCAATAGTTACTCGGCCATGGACTATGAGAAAATGGGTATCAAACGCTATCAAGTGGCGGGCCTTCTTCAAGTCGGGAATGACGATGGACCGGTAGCCGGTGAGTTGGGATTTGGTGAAGTCGTTCCCAATGCGACCGTGCAGATTCGTGGTCAATCCTCCAGTGCGGGGAAACAAAAATCTTATAAGATTAAACTAAAGAAAAATAAGGGAACTTGGGAAGGTCAGCGGACCATTGCCCTTAATAAACACGTCTATGAGGGGATGCGTTTCCGTAATAAGATGATGTTTGATATGATGTCTAGTGTTCCTGAAATCATGAGTCTTCGAACGCAATTCGTCCATCTTTATGTGAAAGATGAAACAGGAGATGGAGAAGGGGAAAAGTTCCGTGACTACGGCCTCTATACACAGGTGGAACAGATGAACTCTACCGCTTTAGAAGCCCACGGATTGGATCCAAACGGACACCTCTATAAAATCAATGATTTTGAGTTTTACCGTTATAAGGATCAGATCATGATGGAAGATGATCCAAAATTTAAACAAGCAGAATTTGAGAAACTTCTGGAAATTAAAGGGGATCATAATCACAAGAAACTGATTAACTTCTTAGATCGGGTCAACGACCCCTCTGTCTCTGCAGAAGATATTCTGGACAAGGATATTGATGGAGAGAATCTAGCTTATTGGATGGCTTTTCAGATTTTAGTTGGGAACTATGATACGCAAAACCGAAATATGTTCCTCTATAGTCCCCAATCATCCAACCGCTTTTACTTCTTACCTTGGGATGAGGACGCCTCTTTCACCAAGACAGAGAAATCAATGCGGGCCAGCGCCTATGACCGTTCTAAGAGCTTTGAAATTGGAATTTCCAACTATTGGGGAAACCAACTCTTTCAAAAGCTTCTCAAGTCTCCAAGCTATCGCAAACTTTTGGATAAGGCGATGACCGACTTGCGTGGGCGCTTTACGAAAGAGAAAGTAAATGAAGAGATGCACACCTACGCAGAAGTGATTCGTCCCTTCATTCATCGCATGCCAGATGAGCAATATGCCCGTCTGAAAGGTGATGAATACGAAAAGGTATTGAATGCTTTACCTGCTGAAGTCGATCAAAACTATAAAGACTATCAGGAGACCCTTCTGAAACCGCAACCCTTCTTTATTGGGGTTCCAAAAGAAGAAAATGGAAAAGCGGTTATTAACTGGGGGGCTGCTTACGACTTTAAGAAGGAAAAAGTAACCTATGATGTTCAGGTTGCTCGTGACTATGAATTCAAAGATTTGATTGTTGACAAGAAGGATCAACGTGAACTCTTTGTAACCACCGATAAATTACCGAAAGGTCAGTATTTTGTTCGAGTTATGGCCAAAAATCAATCAGGTCATACCCAATATGCCTTTGACCGTTACCGGACAGAACGTGCGGTTATCTATGGTGTCAAATCCTTCTATGTCCTAGAAGACGGTCGCATGTCGGAGGACAATTATGACAAATAAAAAGGAACGATTCCGGCATGAAAAGAAATATTTAATCTCGAATTCAGAAGCCTTTTTCCTGGGAGAGCGATTCAAAGGAATTTTGAAACTGGATAAGCACGCTCAAAACGGAGGCTATACCATTCGGTCTCTCTATTTCGATGACTATTGGAACAGTGCTTATGAGGAAAAAGAAGCCGGTGTTCTGATGCGAAAGAAGTACCGGATTCGGATTTACA
>Cebus_capucinus_imitator_PRJNA485217_SSR118__coassemble_706_pt1 | contig 10917 bp, 11 predicted proteins | sample Cebus_capucinus_imitator_PRJNA485217_SSR118__metabat2_low_PE_001 | metagenome-assembled genome bin Cebus_capucinus_imitator_PRJNA485217_SSR118
GTGAAGAAGACCTCGTTGAAAAAATCAACGGTGGTTGGTTAGACTTCGACGTTGTAATTGCAACACCTGACATGATGGCACTTGTTGGACGTCTTGGACGTGTCCTTGGACCACGTAACTTGATGCCAAACCCTAAAACTGGTACTGTAACAATGGACGTTGCAAAAGCAGTTGAAGAGTCTAAAGGTGGAAAAATTACTTACCGTGCTGACCGTGCAGGTAACGTTCAAGCTATCATCGGTAAAGTATCATTTGATGCTGACAAATTGGTTGAAAACTTTAAAGCTTTCAACGATGTAATCGTAAAAGCAAAACCAGCTACAGCTAAAGGTACTTACATCACAAACCTTACAATCACTACAACACAAGGTGTTGGTATCAAAGTAGATCCAAACTCACTTTAATCAGTAGTGGGAGCTCCGAAAGGAGCTCTTTTTGTTTGACATCCTCCACGCTTTCCTATAGTCTAATAGTATAAAGAAATAGGAGGCAACTATGACAGAATACAAACGTCCACAAGTATGGGAGTGGGATACTCCAAATAATGAAGTAACAGGTAACAAACCAACAGCCGGTGCGCGTTTTGAACAGGAACTTCCTCGTGGGGACAAACCTTACCAACTCTATTCACTGGGGACACCAAATGGAATCAAGATTCCTATTATGTTTGAGGAACTCAAAGAACTAGGAGTTGAAGGAGTCGACTATGACACCTACCTGATCGATTTTAGCAAGGGACAACAGTTTGCATCAGGGTTTGTTGCGATCAACCCAAATTCAAAAATTCCAGCCCTCTTGGACCAATCAGGAGACCGTGATATCCACATTTTCGAATCTCAAAACATCCTTCTATACTTAGCAGATAAGTATGGTCAGCTGATTCCACAAGACCTGGAAGGACGCACGCAGGTTCTCAACTGGCTCTTCTGGGTAGCCGGAGCAGCGCCTTTCCTCGGCGGCGGATTTGGTCATTTCTTCCACTATGCACCCACAGACCAGAAGTACCCAATTGACCGTTACACCATGGAAGCAAAGCGTCAGTTGGACTTGCTCAACAAAGAATTAGGAAAACGACCATATATTGCCGGTGACGACTATACCATTGCTGATTTGGCGATCTGGGCTTGGTACGGACGGTTAGTCCAAAATAACATTTACCCAGGCGCTCCCGAATTTTTAAATGTTCAAGAATATCCAAACCTATTGGCCTGGACAGAAAACATTAGCAAACGACCAGCCGTAGAACGCGGTTTGCAAGCACATTACCAACCGCTGGAAGACTAAAACAAGTTCTCTAAAGGATCCAACGCATCCAAAAGCTTTGGGAAGAAAATTTCTTCTTCCTGAGGCTTTTTCTATTTATATAGTCCAATTTATGGTAAAATAGTAAGGATAACAGAAGGAGAGAGAAAATGGTACAACCTAAATATAAACGTGTATTAATTAAGTTGTCTGGTGAGGCTCTTGCGGGAGAACGTGGTGTCGGTATCGACATTAAAACTGTTCAAGAAATTGCAAAAGAACTCAAAGAAGTTCATGAGACAGGTGTAGAAATTGCCTTGGTCATCGGCGGTGGAAATCTCTGGCGTGGAGAACCTGCGGCAGAAGCAGGGATGGACCGTGTGCAAGCGGATTACACTGGTATGTTAGGAACCGTTATGAATGCCTTAGTGATGGCAGATTCCCTTCAACAAATTGGAGTGGACACACGTGTTCAAACAGCCATTGCCATGCACCAAGTAGCAGAGCCGTACGTCCGTGGACGTGCTCTCCGTCATTTGGAAAAAAATCGGATTGTCATCTTTGCAGCTGGAACAGGATCTCCTTACTTCTCAACCGATACAACAGCAGCCTTGCGTGCAGCTGAGATCAATGTAGAAGCGATCCTTATGGCTAAAAATGGTGTAGATGGTGTCTACAATGCCGATCCCAAGAAGGATCCAAATGCTAAGAAATTTGAGGAGCTTACACACGTTGAAGTCATCCACAAAGGTCTTAAGATTATGGACTCAACTGCTGCAACGTTATCAATGGATAACGATATCGACCTTGTTGTCTTTAACATGAACGAACGCGGTAATATTAAGAAAGTTGTTCTAGGTGAAGCTATCGGAACGACCGTATCAAATCACAAATAATCATAAAAAAATAGTATAGAAAGTTGGAAGTTACTTTATGTCAAACGAAATCGTAGCAAAAGCAAAAGAAAGAATGGCTCATACACACCAAAACCTTGGACGTGAATTTGGTGCCATCCGTGCAGGACGTGCCAATGCAAGTCTCTTAGACCGTATTCATGTAGAATATTATGGTGTTGAAACACCACTCAATCAAATCGCCTCTATTACGATTCCAGAAGCACGTGTGCTTTTGATTTCTCCATTTGATAAATCATCATTGAAGGATATCGAACGCGCCATCAATGCTTCTGACCTTGGAATCACTCCAGCTAACGACGGATCTGTTGTTCGTTTGGTCATCCCACCATTGACAGAAGAAACACGTAAAGACTTGGCGAAAGAAGTGAAAAAAGTAGGTGAAAATGCTAAAGTCGCTGTTCGTAATATCCGTCGTGATGCGATGGATGAAGCGAAGAAGCAAGAAAAAGCCAAAGAAATCACTGAAGATGAATTAAAAGGACTTGAAAAACAAATCCAAGCAGCAACTGACGAAGCTGTGAAGAAAATTGACAGCATGACAGCTGAAAAAGAAAAAGAACTTTTGACGGTTTAATAAAGAAAAACCCAGTTGGCTCAGCTAACTGGGTTTGATGAAAGAAAAATAGCCTTGCATAGAATGGAAGAAGAATCCTAGTGTTAGGAAAATGAGGAAAACATGAACAAAAATTTAGCCAACTACATCACAGGATTGGTCACCGATGAAAACAAGGACTTCTACTATGTCCAAAAAGACGGCCAGACCTACGCTCTTCCAAAAGAAGAGGGAAAACATCAGCTAGGGGATACCATAAAAGGCTTTGCTTATTCCGATATGAAGCAACGTCTTCGTCTGACGACAGAAGACGTCCTTGCTGACCAAGACCACTTTGGCTGGGGGACAGTCACAGAGGTTCGTAGGGACTTGGGTGTTTTTGTCGATACCGGACTTCCAGATAAGGAAATCGTTGTGTCCCTGGACATTCTTCCAGAACTCAAAGAACTTTGGCCTAAAAAAGGAGATCGTCTCTATATCAAATTAGAGGTCGACCACAAGGACCGCATCTGGGGAATTCTAGCTTCACCAGAGGATTTTAAAGACTTGGCTCGTCCTGCCTATGACAATATGCATGACCAAAATTGGCCAGCAATCGTCTACCGTCTCAAGATGAGTGGAACCTTTGTTTACCTTCCAGAAAACAATATGCTTGGCTTTATTCACCCAAGTGAACGCTATCAAGAACCACGTTTGGGTCAGGTCCTAGATGCTCGTGTGATTGGCTTTCGCCAAGTGGACCGCACGCTCAATCTGTCCATTAAACCACGGGCATACGAGATGCTGGAAAACGACGCTCAAATGATTCTGACCTACCTTGAAAATAATGGTGGCTTTATGACCCTCAATGACAAATCGTCTCCTGAGGACATTCAGGCAACCTTTGGAATTTCCAAGGGACAATTTAAAAAAGCACTGGGAGGCCTCATGAAAGCCAAAAAAATCAAACAAGACCAGTTTGGAACGGAGACCATCTAAATGCGGAAATCGTTTTATAGCTGGTTGATGACCGAACGCAATCCCAAGTCCAATGAGCCCAAAGCCATTCTGGCAGACTTTGCATTCAACGATACGACCTTTCCCAAGCATACAGATTCCTTTGATCAGGTCAGCCGTTATATGGAAGAACATGCAAATTTCACCTTTAATATGGGTGATTTTGATCGAATTTGGGAAGAATATTTAGCCCATTAAAAGACAAACATAATCAAGGAGAAGCCTTTGCAAGAACACGCAATTGATATTCAATTAAACCATCCAGACGACCTCTACCATCTTTTTGGCGCAGGTGAGCGTCACCTAAAAATGATCGAAGACGAACTCGACGTAACGATTCATGCACGTACCGAATTCGTTCAGGTCATTGGTTCCGAGGAGGATGTGGAAAAGGCCCGTCAAGTGATTCAAGCACTACTCGTTTTAGTTACCCGCGGGATGACGATAGGAACCCCAGACGTCGTGATGTCCATTAAAATGGTCCGTAATGGAGAAATCGATAAGTTTATTGCACTTTATGAAGAAGAAATCATAAAAGACCATTATGGCAAACCTATTCGCGTCAAGACACTAGGGCAAAAGATGTATGTCGACTCCGTTAAGAATCATGACATTGTATTCGGTGTCGGACCAGCTGGTACGGGTAAAACCTTTTTAGCGGTTACCTTGGCTGTCACAGCCCTTAAACGTGGTCAGGTCAAACGAATTATCTTAACTCGTCCAGCAGTAGAAGCAGGGGAGAGTCTAGGATTCTTACCTGGTGACCTGAAGGAGAAGGTGGATCCTTATCTTCGCCCAGTCTATGACGCCCTCTATCAGATCCTTGGAAAAGATCAGACCACCCGGTTAATGGAAAGAGAAATCATTGAAATCGCACCGCTAGCCTATATGCGTGGTCGGACCCTTGATGATGCTTTTGTCATTCTTGATGAGGCTCAGAACACCACCATCATGCAGATGAAAATGTTCCTAACTCGTTTAGGTTTCCATTCCAAAATGATTGTGAATGGCGATACCAGCCAAATCGACTTACCAAGAAATGTCAAATCCGGTTTGATCGATGCCTCCGAAAAGCTAAAGGGTATCCCACAAATTGATTTTATCTATTTCTCTGCTAAAGACGTCGTCAGACATCCAGTGGTTGCAGAAATCATCCGCGCCTACGAAGAAGACTAGGGAGTTGAAACAACTCCCTATTGTTGTATAAAAATTTCGACTTTTTTTTCAAAATGGACTTGACGTGTCCGGTGATCCGTGTTAAACTATTTGTATATTGCTGATTTAGCTCAGTTGGTAGAGCGCATCCATGGTAAGGATGAGGTCGCCGGTTCAATCCCGGCAATTAGCATCTTGTGAACTTCCACCTAGTCTTCGGATTGGGTGGTTTTTTAATGTTGAAAAAATTTTGCAAAGGCCCTTTTATGCCTTGTCGTATGACGCTAAACTGGCAATAAGAGATGGGAGTTATGGACCGAATGACCTTGTGAAAACTCTGTGGCTTGGTCCGTGTTTTTAGGGGATTTTGTGGTATAATAAAGTCAGTAAAGGAACAGGTGGATCCATGTATATTGAGATGGTAGATGAAACCGGGCAAGTTAGTTCGGAAATGCAAGAGCAGATTCTTGAACTGGTTTCCCTGGCAGCGGAAAAAATAGGCAAAGCCAATAAAGAAATGGCCATTACTTTTGTGAATAATGAACGGATCCATGAGATCAATTTAGAATTTCGGGGAATGGATCGGCCCACGGATGTCGTTAGTTTGGAATACAAGCCTGAATCGGAAATTTTCTTTGAAGAGGAAGAGTTAGCAGAAAATCCAGAGTTGGCAGCAATGCTGGAGGATTTTGATTCTTATATTGGGGAATTGTACATTTCGATTGATAAGGCGCGGGAGCAAGCTGCGGACTACGGGCATAGTTTTGAGCGTGAGATGGGCTTTTTGGCGGTGCATGGTTTCTTGCACATCAATGGCTATGATCATTATACGCCTGAAGAAGAGGCGGAAATGTTTGGATTACAAGAAGAGATTTTGACGGCTTATGGACTCACAAGGGAATAAAAGGAAGTGGAAAAACCGTGATTTGACGGCTAGTGTGGAATTTGCATTCACGGGGATTTTGACGGCATTTAAAGAGGAGCGCAATATGCGCAAGCACGCCATGACGGGTGTCTTAGTCGTGATTGCAGGGCTTCTTTTCAGGGTGTCGGTGATGGAGTGGTTGTTTTTGCTCCTGTGTACTTTCCTGGTTGTGACCCTGGAGATTGTGAATTCTGCGATTGAAAATGTGGTGGACTTAGCCAGTGATTATCACTTCTCGATGTTAGCGAAGAATGCCAAGGATATGGCGGCAGGAGCAGTGCTTTTCTTCTCTGTTTTTGCGGTGATTGCAGGCATCTTCATTTTTGGCCCACGTATTTGGGCATTGATATTTTAAGGAGATTGAATGACATTTAAATCAGGCTTTGTAGCGATTTTAGGACGTCCCAATGTAGGGAAGTCTACGTTTTTGAATCACGTGATGGGGCAAAAGATTGCTATCATGAGTGATAAGGCGCAAACGACGCGCAATAAGATTATGGGGATTTATACGACGGATGAAGAACAAATTGTTTTCATCGATACGCCGGGAATCCACAAACCTAAGACAGCTTTGGGTGACTATATGGTTGAGTCCGCATACTCAACTCTTCGGGAAGTCGATACCATTTTATTTATGGTTCCGGCGGACGAGCCACGCGGGAAGGGTGACGATATGATCATCGAGCGTCTCAAAAACGCAAAAGTACCAGTTATTTTGGTGGTCAACAAAATCGATAAGGTCAACCCAGACCAACTCTTGGAACAAATTAATGATTTCAAGGACCAAATGGACTTCCAAGAAATCATTCCTATTTCAGCACTTCAAGGCAACAACGTGTCGCACTTGATCGACGTGCTGTCTGAAAATCTGGAAGAAGGGGTGCAGTACTTCCCAACCGATCAGATTACAGACCATCCAGAACGTTTCCTTGTATCAGAAATGATTCGTGAGAAAGTGCTCCAATTAACTCGCGAAGAGATTCCTCACTCTGTAGCCGTTGTCATTGATTCTATGAAACGCGATCCAGAAACCGATAAGGTTCATATCCGCGCGACCATCATGGTCGAACGCGACAGCCAGAAAGGAATTATCATTGGGAAAGGTGGCTCCATGCTCAAGAAAATTGGCTCCCTGGCCCGCCAGGACATTGAGCTCATGCTTGGTGACAAGGTCTTCCTTGAAACTTGGGTCAAAGTCAAAAAGAACTGGCGCGACAAAAAACTAGACCTAGCAGACTTTGGATACAACAAGAAAGAATATTAAAAGCAGTCTCGACTAGTCAAGGAGCCAGCCTCCCATTTAATTAGCGAAAGGGCAGACTTTGGAACGAAAAGGCCCTAATCCCTCCTTCATAGAAGTGGTGGAGAAGGGCCTAGTCGTTTCACATGTACGCAATTAGAAAAACGTGTACGGTGCCGTGTGAATGGTGACCGGATTGAGAAAAATCAAACCATTTGGTGGGGAGATACTCGTCATCAATTGGATAAAGAAAAGGACTCTGAGGTAGGAAGCAACTTCCAGCCTCAGTTTTTCTACGTCAAGCAGCGTGAACCAGTGGATTGCAGTAACATGTGACGAAGTAGGTCGCAGCTATCATATCTATGTCTGACTATCAAGTTCTATAATTTAGATAGAAAGTGGTCGCAACTGTAATATCTATGTAGTCTAAGGAGGACAATCGTGATGCCGAAAAGTAGAATCATTGGTCTAACAGGTGGAATCGCTTCTGGTAAATCGACAGTAACGAACTACTTGCGTGAAAAAGGGCTTGTGGTGATTGATGCAGATCAAGTCGTTCGTAGTCACCAAGAGCCAGGTGGACGTTTGTACCGCTTATTAGTTGATCACTTGGGACTGGAGATTTTGGATCAAGAGGGTCGGCTTGACCGCGCTCGACTAGGCAAACGATTTTTTGAAGATGAAAATTTGAGAGCTTGGTCCAATCAGCATCAAGGTCAATTAATTCGGGAAATCCTTCAAGAAGAGAAGGAAAAAGCAGAAGGCAGTCATGAGCTTGTCTTTATGGATATTCCATTGTTATTTGAGCAAAGCTATGAGGATTGGTTTGATCAAATATGGTTAGTGGCAGTCAATCCGAGGACACAAATAGAGCGTTTGATGAAACGAAATGGCTTAACCGTTGAAGAGGCTAAGTCTCGCATTACTAGTCAGATGTCCTTAGAAGAGAAAGCGGCGCGTGCACAGGTGATTCTAAAGAACGATGGACTGGTGCAAGAGTTGTTGGAACAGGTAGAGATGCAATTAGAAAGGCTATGTCATTGTGAGGAAGAAAATTCAATTGGCTTGTAGTTCCTGTGGTAGTCAGAATTATTTAACAAGCAAAAATACAAAGAATCATCCAGAAAAGATTGAAGTCTTAAAATACTGTCCTAAAGAAAGAAAAGTGACCCTGCACCTTGAAATGAAATAAGAATTATGGTACACTAATTAAGATTTTAAGGAGTTGAATGATGTCTAATCTATTATTAACCATTTTATTAGTATTATCTGTAGTGATTGTAATTGCTATTTTTATGCAACCAACTAAAAACCAATCTAGTAACGTATTCGATTCATCTGCTGGTGAATTGTTTGAACGTAGCAAAGCTCGCGGATTTGAAGCCGTGATGCAACGCTTAACAGCCTTCCTGGTATTCCTATGGTTGGCTATTGCCTTGGCTTTAGTTGTACTCTCAAGTCGATAATAGAAAATGGGCTCAGACACTGTCTTAGCCTTTTTTGATGTCACAAGCTAAGCCAAGTAAAAAGACTCCTGAAAGAGAGAAAGTAAGGAAGATGGGAGAAATCAAAAGGACAGGGGCTACAGAAGGCGTCTCACTGACTCATCATCTTCTGGTAAGAAAGAATGACAGGTTTTAAAAAATGCTTGAGATTTTTAAAAAGCACAGAGCATTAGGCAATCTGTCATACCAATAGGAGAAATAGAAAACACATGAAAAAACAAGTATTAGAAATATTAAAGGACGCGTCATTGACCATGGATCAGTTGACCGATGCCTTAAGCGCACGGTCCTCAAGAGATTTTGGTAAACTGGTTAAGACAGTATCTGAACTCGAACGCATGCGGAAAATCCGCTTTGAAGATGGGGGCAAGATTAGCCTTCATCCCAAGAAAAAAGAAGAATCGAAAGCACCAACCCTGACGGGACTCTTTCATGCCAATAAGGCTGGCTTTGGTTTTGTAAGCATCGAAGGAGAGGAAGAAGACCTCTTTATCGGCAAAAACAATGTTAACCATTCGATAGATGGTGACACAGTTGAAGTGGCTATTTTAGACGTGGCAGACCGCATGAGTGGTCGTTCTGCTGAAGCCAAGGTCATTGATATCTTGGAACATAGCCTCAAATCAGCCGTTGGAGAGTTGGTTATGGACCTGGATAAGCCTAAATATGCCGGTTATATCCGTTCCAAGAACCAAAAGATTAGCCAGAAGATTTATGTCAAAAAACCAGCGGTTCAATTGGATGGAACCGAAGTCGTCAAGGTTGCCATTGACAAGTATCCAACCCGTCACCATGATTTCTTCGTTGCGACTATTGAAGACATCGTAGGACACGTGGATGATCCAGGAATCGATGTCTTGCAAGTTTTGGAATCCATGGACATCGTCTCTGAATTTCCAGAAAAGGTCCTAGAAGAAGCAGAGGCAGTTCCAGATAAACCAAGCGCTAAGGATATGGAAGGGCGACTCGACCTTCGAGATGAAATCACCTTCACCATTGACGGGGCGGACGCCAAGGACTTGGATGATGCGGTTCATATCAAGCGTCTCAAGAACGGCAATCTCGAATTGGGTGTCCACATTGCGGACGTGTCCTACTATGTCACCGAAGGATCAGCTCTCGATAAGGAAGCACTCAATCGAGCAACGTCTGTCTATGTGACCGACCGAGTGGTTCCTATGCTGCCTGAGCGTCTATCTAACGGAATTTGTTCCCTTAATCCCCAGGTGGACCGTTTGACCCAGTCTTGTATCATGGAAATTGACCGCAAGGGGAAAGTGGTCAACTACACCATCACCCAATCGGTCATTAAGACCACCTTCCGTATGACTTATGCGGATGTCAACGAGATGATCAAGGGTAATCCTCAAGTCATTCAGACCTACAAAAAGATCCTGCCGGCGGTTGAAAACATGGTCCAGCTCCATGAGACCTTAGAAAACATGCGTTACCGCCGTGGCGCCCTCAACTTCGACACCAATGAAGCCAAGATTTTGGTCAATGACAAGGGCCGTCCTGTAGACATCGTCCTTCGCCAGCGCGGCGTGGCGGAGCGCATGATTGAGTCCTTTATGCTGATTGCCAACGAAACCGTGGCGGAGCATTTCGCGACCAAGGAAATGCCTTTTATCTACCGCATTCACGAAGAACCCAAGGCTGAAAAAGTACAGAAGTTTATCGATTACGCGACCAGCTTTGGTATTCGCGTGGCGGGAACGGCGTCAGCTATGGATCAGGAGGCGCTCCAAGACATCATGACAGCCGTCAAGGGTGAGCCCTACGAGGATGTCCTGTCCATGATGCTATTACGTTCCATGCAGCAGGCCCGTTATTCAGAAAACAATGACGGCCACTACGGACTGGCTGCGGAATTCTATACTCACTTTACCAGTCCCATCCGTCGTTACCCAGACCTCTTGGTTCACCGCATGATCCGTGAATACAGCAAGAATCCGCAGGCGGTCGAGCACTTTGAACAGGTCATTCCTGAGATTGCCAACCAGTCTTCAATCATGGAGCGCCGGGCCATCGATGCCGAGCGGGAAGTAGAGGCTATGAAGAAGGCCGAGTTTATGGAAGAGTATGTGGGAGAAGAGTTCGACGGTGTGGTTTCAAGCGTGGTCAAGTTTGGCCTCTTCGTGGAGCTGCCCAATACGGTCGAAGGACTGATTCATGTGACCACCCTCAACGGTTTCTTCGGTTTCAACGAGCGTGATCTGACCCTGCGCAGCGACAAGAACGGCCTGACCTTCCGGGTCGGCCAAGCCATCCGGATCAAGCTTGTCCGGGCCGACAAGGCGACAGGTGAAATTGACTTTGAATATATCCCGAGTGAGGTGGATGTCTTCGAGAAAGGCTTGAAAAAAGGCCGGGGAGGCCGGGAC
>Cebus_capucinus_imitator_PRJNA485217_SSR118__coassemble_716_pt1 | contig 10773 bp, 11 predicted proteins | sample Cebus_capucinus_imitator_PRJNA485217_SSR118__metabat2_low_PE_001 | metagenome-assembled genome bin Cebus_capucinus_imitator_PRJNA485217_SSR118
ACGACGCTTCGCTCTTTTTGGAAGATACAACGAACAAGGTAGCGGAGGCTCAAAAGAAGGCCACGACTCTCCGTGACCAACAAGCCGTTCCCGTCAAGTCTAGCTTCTCCGAAAGCGTCCTAGGCGAAGAAGAATACAACTTCTTCACCAAACGAAACGGCTACCGTATTCAGCTGATTGGGGAGTAGGAGATGCTCGCGGTGTGGAGGACATTGGCGATTCTTCGTCTTAACGAAGTTGTGAATTGTGATTGGAGGGTGGCGTGCTTGTAGGTGACACCTTCCAATTTTTTCTATGTATGGATATTTGAGGTGCACTTGAGACGTGATTTGTACCAGGATTCTGAAGAGTAGGGTTTGAGGGAACTGGTTTAGGAGTAGTTTTTCCTAAGAAATAGATGTAGGGGAGAATCTTCACTTGCTTTTCACCCTCAAATTGCGTACAATTGTATTTCAGTATTGAATTTTCAGAACATTGTTGAAAATTGCCAAACGGTTTGATATAATGAAAAGACAAAACATGAGGTGAGAAATGGCTACTTTATTAGATAAAACTCGAAAGATTACGTCTATTTTGAAGCGGTCGGATGATCGTTTGCAAGATGACTTGCCATATAATGCCATCACACGCCAGTTGGCGGATATCATTGACTGTAATGCATGTATTGTCAATAGTAAAGGGCATTTATTGGGCTATTTCATGCGCTATAAGACCAATACGGACCGGGTAGAGGCCTTCTTTGAGACCAAGACTTTTCCGGAGGACTACATCCAAGCGGCCAATATGATTTACGACACGGAAGCTAACTTGGATGTCAATGAAGAATTGTCTATTTTCCCTGTGGAGACCAAGGATACCTTCCCGGATGGCTTGACCACAGTGGCTCCGATTCACGTAACGGGGATTCGTTTGGGATCTCTGATTATCTGGCGCAACGACAAGGAATTCAGCGATGAAGACTTGATTTTGGTTGAGATTGCTAGCACCGTGGTTGGCATTCAACTTCTCAACTTCCAACGGGAAGAAGATGAGAAAAATATTCGTCGTAGAACAGCGGTCACCATGGCCGTCAACACGCTTTCCTATTCTGAACTGCGTGCGGTATCAGCCATTCTAGGTGAGCTCAACGGTGATGAAGGTCAGTTGACGGCATCCGTCATTGCAGACCGTATCGGTATTACCCGTTCCGTAATCGTCAACGCCCTTCGTAAGTTGGAGTCAGCTGGGATTATCGAGTCTCGTTCGCTCGGAATGAAGGGGACCTACCTCAAGGTTCTGATTCCAGATATCTTTGAAGAAATTAAAAAGCGGGATTACTAATGGTAAAAGCGCTGATTTCGATTGATTATACGTTTGACTTCGTCGCAGATGAAGGCAAACTTACGGCAGGAAAGCCCGCTCAGGCTATAGCTCAAACAATCGCAGACAAGACACGAGTGGCCTTTGAGCGCGGGGATTATATCTTCTTTGCCATTGATGGCCATGACGAGTCAGACAAGTTTCACCCTGAAAGCAAGCTCTTTCCGCCCCACAATATTATAGGAACAAGCGGACGTGATCTTTACGGCCCTCTAAAAGATTTTTATGAGGACCATGCTGGAGATCCTCGGGTTTTCTGGATGGACAAGCGTCATTATTCGGCCTTTTCGGGAACGGATTTGGATGTGCGTTTGCGGGAGCGGCGTGTAGATACTGTGGTCTTGACCGGTGTCTTGACCGACATTTGTGTCCTCCACACAGCCATCGACGCTTATAACTTGGGTTACCAGATAGAGGTGGAAGCAAGTGCTGTCGCTTCTCTAGATGAGGCTCGCCACGCCTTTGCCCTGACTCACATGGAGCAGGTATTAGGCGCTACAATTAAATAAGAATCAGAAGAGTAGAGTAGTGGCCTCACCCCCTGTACAGAGAGTACCCGCAGCTGAGAGTGGTACCAGGGAGAGCCCATCGAAGAACATACTCGTAACTTCCTTGTGAGAGCAAGGACGGCTGCTCCCGTTACGAGCTAGAGGTTGCGCAAGCAACGAAGAACAGTGGTACCACGAGCTTTCGTCTGTTTACAGGCGGAGTCTCGTGGTTTTTTTATGTTAGGCCCCTTCGGGGAAAAAAGGAACAAGGAAACAAAAGGGAATGAAAGAAATTTTTGTAGGCCAATATGGCCTGGATCAAGTAGGAAAAACTGTACGTGCAGAGGGTTGGGTCGCAAATATTCGCCACCACGGCAAACTCGCTTTTATCGAACTCCGCGACCGTGAAGGAATCTTACAAGTATTTGTAGATGGAGCCAACCCCGACTTTGAAAAGCTTCAACATCTGCCTAAAGAATCTGTGATTGCGGTGACGGGTGAAGTCGTAGCGCGGGAAGAGCGTTTCGTTAACAAGGCCATTGCGTCTGGTCAAGTGGAATTGCGGGCGGAATCGATTGAAGTCATTGCGGCAAGCAAGGTGCTTCCTTTTGAATTAGACCAGCATGCCCATGTGGGAGAAGATCTTCGTCAGAAATACCGCTACTTGGATTTGCGTCGCGAAGCTATGACGGCCAACTTAAAACTTCGTCACCAAGTGTCTGCGACCATTCGGGATTACCTGAATCGTGCAGCTTTCTTGGAAGTGGAAACCCCTTATTTGACCAAGTCAACACCTGAAGGTGCCCGTGATTTCTTGGTGCCAAGCCGGGTCTTCAAAAACCAATTCTATGCCCTTCCTCAATCTCCTCAAATGCTCAAGCAACTGTTGATGGGAGCAGGATTAGAGCGCTACTATCAAATTGTCCGTTGCTTCCGTGACGAAGATTTGCGTGGAGACCGTCAGCCAGAGTTTACGCAAGTAGATATGGAGCTCTCTTTTGCCTCAGAAGAAGAAATTCGTGACTTGGTGGAAGGTATGCTCAAGGCTGTGGTCAAAGCGACCAAGGGAATTGACATGGTGGATCCATTCCCGCAAATGTCTTACGCCGAAGCCATGAGCCGTTTCGGTTCTGATAAACCGGATACCCGTTTTGATATGGAGTTGAAAGACCTAACCGATTATGCAAAAGCACACCCTAACCTTTTCTTTAACAAGGCTTTGAACGCAGACGGTGTCATCATGGGCTTGGCGGCTAAAGGAGCAAACGATGCCTTTTCCAACCGCCAACTCAGCAACTTTAAAGCCCTTATGTTGGAGTTTGGTGTGGCTGGATTTGGCTTCTTCAAAGTAACCGAAGAAGGCTTGACGGGAAGCTTAGCTTCTAGCTTTGCGGAAGACCAAGCAGTGGCACTAGACACTCTTGGTGCAGAAGTGGGAGACTTGGTCTTCATCGTGACGGGTGAAGAAAAACGGGTGCAAGAGGCCTTGGGACATCTTCGTTTAGTCTTGGCCAAAGAGCTTGATTTGATCGACCCAGACAAACTCAATTTCCTTTGGGTAGTGGACTGGCCGCTGCTTGAATGGAATGCCGATCAAGAGCGTTACCAGGCCATGCATCATCCATTTACTCAAGGAGTAGTAGAAGATGGGGTGGAACCGGCCGCATGGAAGAGTCACGCCTACGATATTGTACTCAATGGGTACGAAATTGGCGGTGGGAGCTTACGGATTCACGATCGGGCTTCACAAGAAGCGATGTTCGAGCTTTTAGGCATGGAGAAAGAAGATTACCTACGCGATTTCGGATTCTTCTTGGAAGCTCTCGACTATGGATTCCCGCCACATGGTGGTTTGGCGCTTGGACTGGACCGTTTGGTTATGATTTTGGCTGGGGAGGAAAATATCCGCGAAGTCATTGCCTTTCCGAAAAACGGTACGGGTCATGATCCAATGTTACAGAGCCCATCCTTGGTGGATCCAAAGCAGCTTAAGGAATTGCGTTTGGAATTGAAATAAGCATGGATACAGCCGGCAAGACAGCGGGTTTTGTGGTAAAATAATACAGGACTAAATTGGAAATTAGAGAGGATAAGACATGAAAATCTCAAAAGAAGAAGTCACTCACGTGGCCAATCTTTCTAAGTTGGCTTTCTCTCCGGAAGAAACGGAAGAGTTTGCGACAACCTTGTCTAAAATTGTAGACATGGTGGAATTGCTCAATGAAGTGGATACAGAAGGTGTAGAATTCACATCTAACGTTGCCAACAACCTGAACTACATGCGTGAAGACGAGGCGCACCAAGGTTGGCCACGCGAAGAGCTCTTTAAGAACGTACCGGAAAAAGAAAATGGCTACATCAAGGTACCAGCCATTATTGATGAAGGAGGAAATGCCTAATGTCATTTAAGGATCAAACGATCGACCAGTTGCATGATCTCCTGGTCAAAAAAGAAATCTCTGCAACAGAATTGACCAAAGCGACCTTGGAAGATGTCAAGGCGCGTGAAGAAGCAGTGGGCTCATTTATTACCGTCAGCGAAGAAGAAGCCTTGGCCCAAGCTGCGGCCATCGATGCCAAAGGAATTGACGCGGACAATGTCATGAGCGGGATTCCCCTTGCGGTAAAAGATAATATCTCGACGAAAGGCATCTTGACTACTGCCGCATCAAAAATGCTTTATAACTACGAGCCAATTTTTGACGCGACAGCGGTTGAAAAAGTCTATGGAAAAGACATGATCGTCATCGGAAAAACCAACATGGACGAATTTGCCATGGGTGGATCCAGCGAAAATTCTTACTTCAAGACAACGAAAAATGCTTGGGATCAAGACAAGGTTCCTGGTGGTTCATCAGGTGGTTCTGCCACAGCTGTTGCTTCTGGGCAAGTCCGTCTCTCACTTGGTTCTGATACAGGGGGATCGATCCGCCAACCAGCTTCCTTCAATGGTGTGGTTGGTTTGAAACCAACTTACGGTCGTGTTTCTCGTTTTGGTTTGATTGCCTTTGGTTCCTCTTTGGACCAAATTGGACCTTTCTCACCAACTGTAAAAGAAAATGCTCAACTCCTTAACGTTATTGCCGGTAACGATCCAAAAGACTCGACTTCTAGTCAAGTAGCCGTGTCAGATTTTGGCTCAAAAATCGGTCAAGATATCAAGGGCATGAAGATTGCGCTTCCTAAAGAATATATGGGTGAAGGAATCGATCCGAAGGTTAAAGAAACCATCTTGGCTGCGGCCAAACATTTGGAAAGCTTGGGTGCTGTGGTTGAAGAAGTCAGCCTTCCACACAGCAAGTATGGGGTAGCGGTTTACTATATCATCGCTTCTTCAGAAGCTTCTTCTAACTTGCAACGTTTCGACGGAATCCGTTATGGTTTCCGTGCGGAAGACATTGAAAACTTGGAAGATGTGTATGTGAAAACACGTAGCCAAGGTTTCGGTGACGAAGTAAAACGCCGGATCATGCTCGGTACTTTCAGCTTGTCATCCGGTTACTACGATGCCTACTTCAAGAAAGCAGGACAAGTGCGTACCCTCATCATGCAAGACTTTGCCAAGGTATTTGAGAACTATGACTTGATCTTGGGTCCTACGGCTCCAACCGTTGCTTACGATTTGGGTAGTCAAAACCAGGATCCAGTAGCGATGTACTTGGCTGACCTCTTGACCATTCCAGTCAACTTGGCAGGACTTCCAGGTATTTCTATTCCTGCTGGATTTGTAGAAGGTCTCCCAGTTGGTCTTCAATTGATCGGGAACTACTTCGATGAAGAAACCATCTATCAAGCAGCCGCTGCCTTTGAAGCAACGACTGACTACCACAAGCAACAACCCGTGATTTTTGGAGGTGATAAATAATGAATTTTGAAACAGTCATTGGACTTGAAGTTCACGTTGAGTTAAAAACAAATTCGAAGATTTTCTCACCAGCTCCAGCTCACTTTGGTGAGGATCCAAATGCCAACACTAATATCGTCGACTGGTCCTTCCCGGGTGTCCTTCCAGTCATGAACAAGGGTGTGATTGATTACGGGATCAAGGCAGCCCTTGCTCTCAACATGGACATCCACCAAAAGATGCACTTCGACCGTAAAAACTATTTCTATCCAGATAATCCTAAGGCTTATCAAATCTCTCAATTTGATGAACCGATTGGTTATAATGGATGGATCGAAATCGAATTGGAAGATGGCTCTAAAAAGAAAATCCGTATTGAGCGAGCTCATTTAGAGGAGGACGCAGGAAAGAACACCCATGGTAGCGATGGTTACTCTTATGTGGACCTCAACCGTCAAGGCGTTCCTTTGATCGAGATTGTATCGGAAGCGGACATGCGTAGCCCCGAGGAAGCTTACGCATACTTGACAGCCTTGAAAGAAATCATCCAGTATACAGGTATCTCTGACGTCAAAATGGAAGAGGGGTCCATGCGTGTGGATGCCAACATCTCTATCCGTCCATATGGACAAGAAGAGTTTGGTACCAAGACGGAGCTGAAGAACCTCAACTCCTTTAACTTCGTGCGTCGTGGTTTGGCCTTTGAAGAAAAACGCCAAGCGGAAATCTTACGTAGCGGTGGCCAAATCCAACAAGAAACACGTCGTTATGACGAAGCGACTGGGGAAACCCTTCTCATGCGTGTTAAAGAAGGATCAGCGGACTACCGTTACTTCCCAGAACCAGACCTGCCAATCTTTGAGATTGAAGATGAGTGGATTGAAAAGGTTCGTGAAACTCTCCCAGCCTTTCCAAAAGAACGCCGTGCTAAATACATGGCTGACTTCGGCTTGTCTGATTATGACGCTCGCCAATTGACCGCAACAAAAGCAGTTTCTGACTTCTTTGAAGCAGCTGTAGCAACTGGCGGTGATGCCAAATTGGTATCCAACTGGCTCCAAGGGGACGTAGCTCAGTACCTGAACGCAGAAGGCAAGACCATTGAAGAAATCGGCTTGACACCAGAGAACTTGACAGAGATGCTTGGTCTCGTGGCAGACGGCACCATCTCTTCTAAGATTGCCAAGAAGGTCTTTGTTCACTTGGCTAAAGAAGGTGGCTCAGCGCGTGCCTATGTTGAAAAAGCAGGACTCATCCAAATCTCTGATCCAGCTCAACTCTTACCAATTATCCAAGAAGTCTTTGCCAATAATGAAAAAGCCATCAATGACTATAAGGGTGGAAACAAAAATGCTGCTAAGTCCTTGATTGGTCAACTCATGAAAGCAACCAAGGGACAAGCTAACCCACAAGTGGCACAACAATTGCTCAACCAAGAGTTGGAGAAATTGTAGGAGTCTGAAAAACGTAAAAGCTTTAGAAAAACCAGCCCACCATGGCTGGTTTTTTGGTATGATGAAGGGGGAGGAAATCAAATGAAAAAAACAGAAGAATCTTATGGCCCCTTGATTTGGCGAATAACTCTAGGTTTAGTTGGCATTGTTGGTATGATGGCCCTTCTAAAGTTTATCGGACCGGCTGAGCTCATGGAGCCGATTAGTTACTTGGTTGTCACTTATTGTATGACGATTCTTATTGAAGATGATCAAGTATTCGATGGAGAAAAGGTTCCGAAACTGGATCGCTACTGGTTCCGTTTGATGTTTACAGATATAATCTATTTGGTACTCTTTTTGAGTCATTATTTCTTGGGAATTAGCATCAGAAGGTTATTTACGACGAGTGTTGTATCACCAGCCATTATCACCATGCCTAGTGACTACCAAGTCGCTTATGTCGTCAATTACAGCTTGATTATTCTCTTGTTAGCCCTGGCTACCGCTTTTGTTTATTTTAAACGCGGGAAAAAGTGGGATCGGTAGGAGAAAACCTATACCTTATTCGTAGATGAAAAAACTACTTAGCAAGTCTGACTCTTCATGTTCCTCAACAATTTCTATGGGATTGCTTATTTCCTCTGGTTTGATTGTTTGGTACAATGATATTATAGGAGGAAATGATGGGAAAAGTAACGATAAAACGAAACCCTAGTGGGATGTTTGCCATGTTTGGGCGTCTACCGGTGTTTTTAAATAAGGAAAAGCATGAAGGGCTGAAACGTGAGGAAAGTAAAGAATACAGCTTTGAAGGTTCAAATGCCATTTTAAAAGTCGGCTCTGGTTTTGTTGGAAGTAAAGAAATCACAGTCCAAGATGGTCAGTATGTCGAAGTCAACACGCAGATTAGTTCCTACCTCATATGGATGACAGGAATAATTTTTTGTGTAGCCTTTAGAGGGCTAATTCCAGTTCTCATCGGTGTTGGGCTTTTAATTAGTTCTTTCTTCCGACCGTTCTTTAAGGCAGAAGTGGTTGAAAAATAGGTCAATAAAAATCGTTGGAATTCCTACAAATGGAATCTAACGATTTTTTCTATTTAGGCCTACTGACGAAAGACCATTCTTCCTGTATAATGGAAGTATGAAAGAAACAATAAATAATAAGGAACGCAAAGGGCTGTTTTATGTCCTTTTAGCTGGAACAGCCTGGGGCCTGTCGGGAGTCTTTGGGCAATATTTGATTGCTGCAGGCATTCCTGTTTTTATTTTGATTGCCTGTCGACTTTTTTTTTCGGGGCTGGTCCTGACGGGGTTGGCTCTTAAGTGGAACCGAGCAGACGTCGTGCGGCTCTTGTCTTCTAAGAAGGCTATGTTAGGCATTGGAGTTTTTGCTATTTTAGGTTTGGTTCTCAATCAATATGCCTACTTGGTGGCTATTCAAACTTCTAATGCTGGGACTGCGACGGTCTTAGAATATCTCTGTCCAATCTTTGTTTTGGTTTATAGCTGTCTCAAAGATCGAACTTGGCCGGATGCTCTAGATGTGGTCGCCTTTGGTCTAGCTATCTTTGGAACCTTTATGATTGCGACGCATGGACAATGGACCAGTTTGGCCTTGACGCCACAAGGACTCTTTTGGGGAATCTTTTCTGCCTTTACTTATGCGCTCTATATGATTGTGCCGCTGAATTTGATTCGTGAGTACGGATCTCTTGCGGTGATGGGAGTAGGCATGCTCTTGGCTTCCATCTTCGTTGTCCCGCTATCGGGGGCCGTGACCTTTAACTGGCAACTGGATTGGACCTTGTTTTTAGCACTTGCGGGGATGGTGGTGATTGGGACCATTGTTTCCTACACGCTCTTCTTGAAAGGGACCAGTCTGATTGGGCCCGTCAAATCTAGTCTCTTGGCATCGGTTGAGCCCGTGGCAGCGGTTATTTTTTCTGCCATATTCTTGTCCGAACATTTCTATGCCATGGATATTGTGGGCATGGGCTTGATTATTGGGGCGGTCCTCTTGATTTCACTCAAGGATAGTATTCGTGCTCAACTGAAGAGGAGTTGAGGCAGTAGGGAAGTTTGTTAGGAATTAGAGAGGTTAGGCAATTTGATTGCTTAATCTTTTTTTATATAGCGATTTTCCTCTTGACAATACATAGCTTCCTATGATAAAGTGTATAGGTTGCTATGTATTTTTATTTGGAGAGAAAATCATGAAAAAAGAAAGTATAGCTGTTTTGATCAAGCGGTTGGAGCTCAAAAGTGAGCGGGTGACGGCCAGTCATCTCAAAGAGTTGGATCTGAGTGTGGCTCAATACCGGATTTTGCTCATTCTCTTGCATCATCAAGGTCAACCCTTGCGTCAGCGAGATATTGAAGCTCGCTTGGGATTGACTAATCCTACCGTAACGGGTTTGGTGCAAAAGCTGGAAGCGGGGGCATGGATTCATCGCGTCTCCATTTCAGGAGATAAACGAAGCAAAGGATTGGTGGTGACGGATCAGGCTAAAAGCGCTCAAGAGCGGTTTGAAACCATCGCAAAAAAAAGTCAAAAGACTTTATTGGAACATTTGGAAGTCGCGGAGCGCAAGGACTTGCGGCGTCTCTTAGAGAAATGTTTGGAGGAGTAGGATGTCATTAACAAGAGAACAAGAGCTTGCGACCAAGCGGGAGTTACGGGAGGCCATGGACCTAGTCGGGATGGACCTGAAAGCCGTGGCCGACGCTTTGTCGGTTTCTCCGGAACTGGTGGAGCAAGCCCTGGACTTGCGGGGAAGTGTGATTGAGAATCCTTGGGTACTAAAAGAGTACTTGGCAGATCAGGCTCGGGCAAAAGGTTTGGTGCCGGTCAGCTTCACGGCTTTACGCGGGAACTATCATGATTATTGGTTTTTGGATGCAGCGCGCATCGATGCGCGTGTGATGAGATAGGAGATGAAGATGCAAAAAGAAAATCCATTGGGAGTGGTGCCGGTTGGGACCATGTTGCGGCGTTTGGCGGTGCCGGCGGTGGTGGCCAATGTGGTCAACGCCCTTTATAATATTGTCGACCAGATTTTCATCGGTCAGGGCGTGGGCTATTTGGGAAATGCGGCCACCAATATTGCCTTTCCCCTGACGACCATTTGCTTGGCCATTGGACTCATGTTGGGAGTCGGTGCGGCATCCAAGTTCAATTTGGAGTTGGGACGAGGGCACGCAGAGACGGCTCGAAAGGCGGCTGGGACCACGGCAACCGTTCTTTTAGTGGCCGGTGTCGCCCTCTGTATTTTGGTACGTCTCTTCTTGCAACCACTTATGCTTGCCTTCGGTGCGACCGATGCTATTCTGGACTATGCCATGATTTATACGGGCATCACCTCCTTTGGGATTCCCTTTTTCCTCTTCTCCACGGGAACCAATCCCCTGGTGCGGGCAGACGGGGCGTCCACCTTTTCCATGATGGCCATTATCGCAGGGGCTGTCCTCAACACGATTCTAGACCCCATTTTTATCTTTGTCTTTCAGTGGGGCATCGCGGGAGCGGCCTGGGCGACGGTGTTGAGCCAAGTGATTTCTGCCCTCATGCTCATGGCTTATTTCAAACGCTTCCGCTCGGTTCAGATGGAGCGGACGGACTTCAAGCCCGACTGGTCTATCCTCCA
>Cebus_capucinus_imitator_PRJNA485217_SSR118__coassemble_736_pt1 | contig 10479 bp, 11 predicted proteins | sample Cebus_capucinus_imitator_PRJNA485217_SSR118__metabat2_low_PE_001 | metagenome-assembled genome bin Cebus_capucinus_imitator_PRJNA485217_SSR118
CTACTAATTCTTTATAGTAATCTTCCTCTGAATGACGGATGACACAGACTTCTACACCCAAGGCAGACAAGGTCAAAATCGTGTCATAGAGCGTCTCTCCCTTGTTAACAGAAGACGTCCGTGCGTCGAAGTCCACCATATCCAAGCCCAGCTTGAGCTCGGCCACCTCAAAAGACTTGTGGGTCCGTGTGGAGTCCTCGAAAAACAAATTCGAGACAATATGCTGGTCCTCATAAGACAAGCGCTCGCCTGCTTTAAAAGCCATTCCACGCTCAATCAAGGACAGCACTTCCTCATTACTGAGCAAATCCATGGAAACCACGTTTTTAATCGGAATCATCTTCCACCTCCACTTTTTTCTGATCTGCCAAGCTAGCCGTTAAACGGTCTGCCAAACGCGGGAACAAGTGATACAAGACGTCGCTCACCGCCAGCACCCAAGGCATATTTACTTCCCTCGGTGCCCTCTTCCTCGCTGCCGCCTTCATGATGGCTTCCACCACTGCTTCAGGGGATAAGGCCCATTTTTGCACATTTTTAAAGTAAGCAGTTAACCGCGCATTCCCAGAGAAAAATTCCGTTTGAATGGGACCCGGATTAATAGTCGTAACCCCAATCCCCTGCGGGGCGAGTTCTAATCTGAGAGCATTGGCATAACCAATCATTGCAAACTTTGTACTAGAGTAGACACTCGAATAGGGAGTGGCCACCTTACCTGCTATGGACGCGATTATCAAGATTCGACCATTTCCTTGTACCTGCATCTGCTTGGCAACCAGATTGATCAAATGAATCATGGCTAAGGTATTGAGACGGAACATCGCTTCTACTTCTTCGTAGCCAAACTCTGTTGCAGCTTTAAAGTCCCCATAACCTGCTCCAGATAAGAGGAAGTCAATTCTGCCGAATCGGGTTAAAGTTTTCTCAACTACCCGCTCGATGGCTGCTTCTTGACTCAGGTCAGCAGCAATGACATGTGCCTGAATCTGGTAATCTTCTTGCAGTCTAGAAGCCAATTCTTTCAACCGCTCCTCCCGTCGTGCAACCAAGACAATATTGGCGCCTTCTTGGGCAAAACGTTGAGCGGCCAGAGCTCCCAAACCACTGGAAGCTCCCGTAATCAGGACCACTTGTTTTTCAAAGTTTTTCATATATTTTTATTACTTTTCTTCTTGTTTTGGTTCCGGTAAAATCAAGTAAAGGACAATCCCAAGTACAGTAGACAAGGCTACACCTGAAATTTGTAGACCAGGAATTTGTAAGGTCAAGCCACCGATACCTGAAACCAAGATAACAGATGAGATCAAGAGGTTCTTCTTATTATCCATGTCTGTTTGTTTTTCAATCATGATCTTGAGACCTGATGAAGCAATCACTCCAAAGAGGGCGATGGAAATACCTCCTAATACCGGAGCTGGAATCGATTGTAAAAGAGCAGAAACCTTCCCAACAAAACTCATGACAATGGCAAGCACGGCTGCACCAGCAATGACATAAACAGAATACACCTTGTTGAGGGCCATAACCCCGATGTTTTCACCGTATGAAGTGACCGGAGGTGCACCTACAAAACCAGCAATAACTTGTGCCAATCCATCACCAGTTAAAGTCCGATCCAATCCTGGATCTTTGAAGAAATTACGTCCGGTTAAGCTGTTGAGAACCATCACGTGACCAAAGTGCTCGGTCATGGTGACGAAGGCGATAGGAGCCATGGTAATAATGGCTGATGGATACAATTTAAAGCCATCTGCGAATGCGAGGTGAACAGGTGGCAAGTTAAACCAAGCCGCTTTAGAAACCCCTGCAAAAGAAATGATTTCCTGACCAGTCACCGCTCCCATAAGAAGCGAGAAGAGATAACCAACGATGAGACCCAGTAGAATCGGAATAATTCCAACGATTCCTTTTCCATAAATATTAAATAGAATAACAGCTAAAAGGGTGACAATCCCAATAGTAAAGTTGGTTAGTGAATAGGCACCGTCTTTCATCATGACGTCGTTGACCGCAGTTGTGGCTAAACTTAGACCAATGACCATAATGATTGGTCCGACTACAACTGGTGGCAAGATCTTATCAATCCAGGCATTTCCAGCGAAGCGAACAATGACCGCAACCAAGAAATAGACCAAGCCTCCGGTAATAGCCCCCTGCGCCACCGCTCCGATACCATCTGACTTCATCAGCATTTGCATGGCTGCGATATAAGCAAAGGAGGATCCCATATAGGCTGGAATCTTATACTTGGTGACGGATAAGTGGGCCAAGGTTCCCAAACCGCTCGAAAAGAGAGCAATGGCGGGGTCAATACCGACCAAAATAGGAACCAAGACAGTCGCGCCAAACATAGCAAAGAGATGTTGGAAGGAAAGTCCTAATAGTAAACCTGGTTTAGGCATGTCACTGACATCATAACGTACATCTTGCTGACTCATTTTATTCCCCCTCCACAATTAAGACACGGTCTTGACCGTCTGTCTCATGCATTTCAACGATGATTTCTTCTGCACGTGAGGTTGGGATGTTTTTACCAACATAGTCCGCGCGAATTGGAAGCTCACGGTGACCACGGTCCACCAAGACAGCTAAACTCACGCGAGCAGGACGTCCCAAGCTGACCAGGTTGTCAATGGCTGCACGGATCGTACGACCAGTGTAGAGGACGTCGTCCACCAAGATGACTTCACGATCTGTGATATCGACTGGCATCACGGTCGTATCTTCTTCTACTTTGACATCGTCACGGAATGGCTTGGTATCCAATTCACCAACAGGCACATCCACGTGTTCCAATTGAGCCAAATATGCTTGAATCCGTTTGGCAATATGAACTCCACGAGTCTTAATTCCAGCAAGCACAATCTTGTTGAGATCCTTGTTGCGTTCAATAATCTCATAGGTAATCCGCGTTACCGCACGCTTCATGGTGATATCGTCTACGACTTCTTTTGTTTTCATCAGTCTCCTCTTTTCTAGTGGCTATTGCCAAATTATGAAAAAAACTCCTTGCTGCTACAAGGAGTGGACAGGTTTTTGAACACAGCAAAAATGGCTACACTGCGCCCTTATGAAACTTGTAACTCCTTGCCTGCCTCTCTGGACAGGTTTAAAGGATATTCTTTGATAATAAGATAGCATAAATAGACAGGAAAAGCAAGTCAGACGGGGGAATTTAGACAAGTCCTTGAACCGCCCCAGCCTATAATGGCAAGCTTCAAGGTTGTCTGTGAAATTTTCATGAAAATTTTCGCAATCAAAAAGACTGGGCGCAAGCCCAATCTTCTCCTCTTACTTTTTCTGGGTCCCTACCATCTTGATCCCAAACATGAGATAACCAACAGCTAAGTAGGCAAAGAAAATCACCAAGCAATGAATGGCTACGAAGCCCCAACCGTACTTGTCTACATTGACAAAGAAATATGGGAAAGGAGAATCCTTAGCATCTGGTACAGGAATCCGTGTCACCACACCATTAAAGAGAGACACGACCATATAAATTAAAGGAACACTGGTCCAATAAAAGGGCTCTGATTTGCGGTACTCCCCTCGTTCATCAAAGAGCAAGGTGTCCAAGACAAACATGATGGGAACAATATAGTGACAGAGCATGTTCTCCAAACTCCAGAACTTAGAAGGATCCGCAATGGGACGTAGCATGACATGATAAACAACAAATGTAATGAGAATAGACATGGCTACCCCACCCTTGATCCGCAGCATCTTGGTTGAATGCCAGTCCTCTCTTCCCCGTGACATTAAATATAAGAGATAGCCCACAAAGACAAGAACCAACAAATTGGACAAGACCGTGTAGTAGAGAATCATGCCTGCTCCACCCTTTTTAAACTCCAAATAAACGCCCATAAAAGCCAAAATAAAGAGCAGGATCCGGTAAAAATAAATAAACTTTGATTTCATCATTAAAGTATCTCCCAAAAGAAATGAGAGCCACCACCAACGATGTCTTGGCTCTCATCGCTCCATTAAATTTTCTTAACGAATTCAGATTTTAGTTTCATAGCACCAAAGCCATCAATCTTACAATCAATGTTGTGGTCCCCTTCGACAATGCGAATGTTTTTCACGCGTGTCCCTTGCTTCAGATCCTTCGGTGCCCCCTTCACTTTGAGGTCCTTGATCAAAGTCACCGTATCACCGTCTGCCAAACGGTTGCCGTTAGCATCGATGGCTACTGGTCCCTCTTCAACGACCACTTCGTCGGGATTCCACTCATAGGCACACTCCGGACAAACCAATAGCGCTCCATCCTCATAAACATACTCAGATCCACACTGAGGACAATTTGGTAAATTGTTCATTTCAAACTCCACTTCTTTAAATTACTTGACTAGTGTACCATGAAATCCTTGCAATGACAAGGCTCACTTGCCAGCCAGCTCTTGGCTTTTTTCCTTTGCGGCTAGGACAGCATCCATGATCCCAGACCTGAGTCCTGCCCGCTCCAGCATGGCCACTCCAGCAATGGTTGCCCCACCTGGAGAGCAAACCTGGTCTTTGAGTTGACCTGGATGAAGACCCGTTTGACCCACCATCTGAGCCCCACCAATCAGGGTCTGAACAGCTAATTCCTGGGCTAGTGCTCGAGGGAGTCCTGAGAGAACACCACCGTCTGCAAGAGCCTCAACAATCTGATAGACAAAGGCCGGCCCACAGCCCGCAATGGCTGTGGCCGCATCCATCTGGTTTTCTTCAATCCAGAAGAGCTGAGCTGATTCCACCATAGAAGCCACGAAATCTGTCCGCGCCTCTTCAGAGAGAGCTCGGTTGGTGACATAAGTCACCACTCCTTCATCCACTGCCATGGGTGTATTAGGCATCATGCGAATGATGCCGCGGTCACGTCCAACCAACTCTTCCATTTGAGCTATCGTCACACCAGCTGCCATGGAAACCAGAGTGAAAGCAGCGCGGGATGCTAAAATATCCTTGTACTCTTTCAGAAGGGCTAACAATTGCTGGGGTTTAACAGCCAGATAAATCAAATCCGCCTCTTGGAAGACCTGGTCAACTGAAGCTGCTTGCCCGCCGAAATGGGTCACAAAATCTTCTACCTTAGCCTGAGTGCGATTAGCCACCAGGAGTTCCTCATCGTAGCGGACCAGGACACTAGCAACGATTCTGCCCATATTACCTAATCCAATGATTCCACGTTTCATCTTCTACCTCACTTGTCCATTTCCTAAGACAATATATTTATAACTGGTCATCTCTTTGAGACCCATAGGACCGCGAGCGTGGAGTTTCTGAGTAGAAATCCCCATCTCACACCCCAGTCCGAACTCTCCACCATCCGTAAAACGAGTCGAAGCGTTGACATACACCGCAGCAGAGTCGACTTGCTGGGTGAAGGCCTCAAAGGCTGTTGGGTCTTCCGCTAAAATTGCATCCGAATGATGAGTCGAATGCGCCTCAATATGATCAACGGCTGCTTGAACACCTGAAACCAGCTTGACCGCTAAGACATAATCCGAAAACTCGGTATCGAAATCTTGGACGCCAGCAACCTTTCCTTCTATCACACGCGCAGCTGCCTCATCTAAACGCAACTCGACCGCAGGCAATCCTTCTTCCTCCCGCTCATCGATCAAACGCGCTTTTAACTTAGGAAGAAATTGGCTAGCAATCGCTTCATCTACCAAGCAGACTTCCATGGCATTGCAGACAGAGGGACGCGAGGTCTTGGCATTCTCAATAATCTTCAGAGCCATTTCTTGATCCGCCGAGCGGTCAACATACACATGAACAATCCCAGTTCCCGTTTCAATGACTGGCACAATGGCATTCTCGACAACCGCTTGAATGAGTCCAGCTCCCCCACGAGGAATAAGAAGATCCAAATAACCCTTGGCCTTCATCATCTCATGGGCCGAACTACGCGTCGTGTCTTGAATCAACTGCACCACTTCTGGATCGATGGACGTTTCAGCAATCCCTGCCTTTAAAGCCTCGACAATGGCTGAGGCAGTTCTGAAGGCTTCCTTTCCAGTTCTTAGAACAACTGCATTCCCACTTTTTAAAGCAAGAGAAGCTGCGTCCGAGGTGACATTAGGACGACTCTCGTAAATAATCCCAATCACACCTATAGGAACCCGCTTTTTGACGATCAAAAGCCCATTCTCTAGCTGATTTTCTTCTAAGACCTCTCCAATAGGGTCTTCTAAGGCAATCAATTGACGAATCCCATCCGCCATGCCTTCAATCCGCTCTTGATCCAAGAAAAGCCGATCCAGCATGACCTCAGATATCATCCCACGCGCCGCTTCCATATCCAGGCTATTGGCTTCTAAAATAACTGGACTAGCAGCCACAAGGGCTTGAGCCATTTTCTCTAAGGCAAGATTCTTCTCCTCAGTCGAAGCCGTATTGATCGATTTCTTGACACGATTGACAGATTCAAATATCTCTTGTGTTGTCATATCTCTTCCTCCTTAAAATTCAGTAAAGAGTAACTCCAATTCTGGTGTAATGGAAATCCAATCATCCCGATGGATGACCACCCCTTTTGGTTTATTGGATTTCAAAATATCTTGAAGGGCTGAGCGGCCCAATAAAACGCGGCCCTTCCCAATAGGTCGTCCCGACTCTTGATCGAAAACAGTCACCACATCATGATAAGAAAAATGTCCCATAGCCTTGGTCACACCAGAAATTAACAGGGATTTCCCATCTTCTAAAACCGCGTCTCTAGCTCCTGCATCAACAAAGATGGATCCTTGACTCTCAGCATAGAAGGCTAGCCATTGCTTTTGAGTCCGCATGCCCTTCTCTTGAGCCCAAAAGAGGGTTCCATTTTGCCTCTTTTCAGCCGCTTCAATCAAAGCATCTTCCTTCAAGGAAGAACAAATATAAACAGGTACGCCAGACTCAGTCGCCACAATGGCTGCTTTTAACTTGGTAGCCATTCCACCCGTACCATTTGAAGAGCCAGCTCCTCCTGCCATAGCAATCAAATCTGGGCTCATTGCTTCCACCACCTGAATGCGTTTCGCTTCCGGATCCTTTTGCGGATTGGCCGTATAGAGCCCATCCACATCCGTTAAAAGTACCAAAAGGTCAGCCTGTACCATGGAAGCCACTTGAGCGGATAGCGTATCGTTATCTCCCACCTTCAACTCTTCAATGGCAATGGTGTCATTCTCATTAATAATTGGAATGGCTCCTCGATTCAAAAGTACTGACAAAGCCTGATGGGCATTCTTATAGCGTCGCTGATCTGCAAAGTCATCTTGCGTGAGGAGGACTTGAGCAGAAACAATATTTTTTAAAAGCAGATGGTGCGTATATTCTTCCAAGAGCAGGCCCTGTCCGACAGCCGCAGCCGCTTGCTTATCAACGATTTTAGTCGGTCGTTTGCTAAATCCCAAAGATGAAAATCCAGCAGCAATGGCACCTGATGATACCAAGACCAATTCATGTCCTGCTTCATGCAAGGCTGCTAACTGTTGGGTAATATAACGAACTTTGGACCGATTCAAACTCCCATCACTATTAGTCAAGGAACTAGTTCCCACTTTAAAAACAATGCGCTTCATTTTCATAACTCTCTCCTGTATTTCTATTATTATACCAAAGAAAGTAGAATTTTTGTACATGCAAAAAAAGGTAGCTAGAACAGGTCCCCTAAAGACCATCCTTCTAGCCAACCTCTATCCCGAACCTCTTATAGGTCCTTTCGCAAAGACTCCAAGGTTTCCTCAAATACTTTAGGAACATCCACAGAAAATTCCATAGTCTCACCCGTTCTCGGATGGGTAAAGCCCAGTGTTCTTGCATGCAAGAACTGTCCTTCACCCATTAGGGTCTTTCTTGGACCATAAACCGGGTCACCCGCAACTGGATGACCAATATAGGCCATATGGACCCGAATCTGATGAGTACGCCCCGTCTCTAATTGCAATTCGACCAGCGTATAATCTCCAAATCTTTCCAAAACCTGAAAACGCGTCACAGCCGGTTTCCCTTTCGCTGTTACAGCTTGCTTCTTGCGGTCTTTTTCAGACCGCCCAATCGGTGCTTCAATCACCCCACGGTCATTGGGAAGATTGCCATGAACAATGGCCCAATATTTCCGCAAGGACTTTTTATCCTTCAATTCATCTGACAAGGCCACATGCGCTTCATCATTTTTGGCAATCATAAGAAGTCCGGACGTGTCCTTATCAATCCGATGAACAATCCCTGGACGGACCACACCATTGATCGATGACAAATCCTTGACATGATACAACAGGGCATTGACCAAAGTTCCCGACCTATGCCCCAAACTCGGATGAACCACCATACCTTGTGGTTTATTGACGACCGCCACATCCTCATCCTCATAAACAATCTCAAGCGGGATATCCTCCGCCACATACTCCAGAACCTCCGGTTCCGGCACTTCATAGGTCAACACATCGCCTTCAGCCACCTTATACTTGGCCTTCTTGACCTGACCATTAACCAGAACCTGTCCGGCCTTAATCTGCTCGTTGGCAACCGCACGTGACAAGTCTGTCAAATCTGCCAAAGCCTTATCCAGCCGTGCGCCATCTTCCTTTACTACAACTTCCATTTAATCCTCCCGTAGCATGACCAGCATCAACAAGACCACACCCACACTCAAATAGGCATCTGCCACATTAAAAATTGCAAAATTCATAAAATCCAAATGGAACATGTCCACTACATACCCCTGCATCAGCCGGTCAATAAAGTTTCCAATTCCACCTGCAATAATCAAGACCAAACTCGATAGCAACCAAAACGATCCCTTGAGATTCTTATACAAATACCAAGAAGCACCCGCCAAAACCAGTACCGTCACAATCGTGAAAAAGCCCTGCTGATTCTCAAGCATAGAAAAGGCAGCTCCCGAATTTTGAAGATAGGTGAAACTGACTAGACCAGGAATCCACCCCTTCATTTCCCCTAAGGAAAGATTCGCAACAACCCAGTATTTGACCCATTGGTCTACCGCAACGAGCAAGCCAATAACCAAGGGAATCATGAATTTTCTTTTCATTTCTTTTGTTCCTCAAAATATTCTTTCATTAATTCAACAAAGTGTTGAGCCGCTGTCGTTAACTCTGACTCCTGTCGTTGAACAAAGACCATGCGATTATTCAGTGCATCAGCTATGGGTATCACAGTGATGCCATTGACGCTTTCCTCATCTAAAAATCCAGACCCTGTCGCATAAGCGTCCGTCCGCTCCAGAATACCATTCAAGGTAGCACGGTCGGTCACATTAAACATTTGAGCACAAGTAGCTGTATCAAAAAAATTTTCAGAGTAATAGAGATAGTCTTCCTTATTTTGAGTAAAGCGTACCGTCGGAAGATTAGCTAAGTCATCCAGCGTAATCTCATCCTTCTGAGTCAAGGGGTGATGGTGTCGAATATAGACATGGGTCTGAAAAGAAATAAGTTCTTCCACATGAAGTTTCAGATTTTCAATCTTTTGCATCATGCCCTTTTCATTCTGTTGGTTGAGATAAATGATCCCAATCTCACTATGTCCCTGAGCCACTTCATCCAAAATCGCAACGGTGGTCGATTCGAACAAACGAAAATTCTTTTGCTCTGGATACCCTTCCGCAAAGCGTGTGATTAAGGGTGGCAAAAAATCATAGTGTTGACTCGCAATCGAAAACTCTTGCTCTTCTTCTGGATCTGCATATTGCTTTTCTAATAAATCAAAATCTTTGACCAACTGAAGAGCCCGCTCATAAAAGACCATCCCCTTTTTGGTCAAGACTGTTCCCGCGTTGGTTCTTGAAAAAACTTTAAATCCTAATTCATTCTCTAAATCTTTAACCGAAATAGAAAGACTGGGTTGACTAACATACATCTTTTCAGCAGCCTCTCTAAAGGTCCCACTGTTCGCAATGGCAACCACATAGCGTAATTGTTGAATATTCATAACTCCAATTCTACCATAATTAGGTCCGTAAAAAAACCACAAACCCAGTGTTTGTGGTTCAAATCATTTATGTATGTGACTAAACGATGTTTCAAGGGTCAGACACTTCTTTAATAACAGATAACTTCTTGTCCCTATTCCAGACATTAGACCCACAGTTCATCTTTCGGTCCTGTCTATTGGAGAGACTACCAAGAATCTGAAGCTCCACCTCCATCAAAGCTTCCGCCATCGGAGCCGCCGCTATCTGACCAGCCACCACTGTCATAGGATCCACCACTATCAGACCAACCTCCGCTATCTGACGAAGAACCGGAATCGAAGTAAGAAGAGACACCACCACTGCTACCCTTTCCAAGAGATCCTAACCAAGCTATAATCAAAGGAATGAATGCGAAAATAAAAGAAAAAATCCTATCTCTTTCTGTTCTAGTTAAACCTTTAGGACGGTTATTACTGTATGAACCATATGAGTTCACACCGTTCGGCGCAACGCCCCCCGTGTGAAAGGAATGTCCATTCCCCTGATATGCATTCCCCTTAGGAAACAAT
>Cebus_capucinus_imitator_PRJNA485217_SSR118__coassemble_760_pt1 | contig 10217 bp, 6 predicted proteins | sample Cebus_capucinus_imitator_PRJNA485217_SSR118__metabat2_low_PE_001 | metagenome-assembled genome bin Cebus_capucinus_imitator_PRJNA485217_SSR118
GAGACGAGAAGGACGCCAGATCGACCCGGTCCCTTAAAAAGTCGGAAGTCGGAATCTTCCCAATGGCTTGAACTGCGTCCACATGGAAGGTAATCGTAGGATACTTTTCTAGCACTTCCGAAATCTTATCAATAGGCTGAATCGATCCAATCTCATTATTAACGGCCATAATAGATACTAAGGTAGTCTCAGGTCGAATCAAATCCTCAAGTGCACCTACGTTAACAAAACCTTTTTTATCAACTGGTGCAAAATCAACCTCAAAACCTTGTCCCTTAAGCCAATCTGCCGACTCTTTAACCGCAGGGTGTTCAATGTCAGATACAATGATGTGATTACCATAAGGACGCTTCTCAAAAGCGATGCCCTTGATTGCCCAGTTATCTGCTTCTGTACCACCTGAGGTGAAAAAGATTTCATCAGCTTCTTTACCGATTAAATCCGCGATTTGTTTGCGAGACGCCTCTAAAATTCTTGTAGCCTGAGATCCCATCTGATGCAAGCTAGATGGATTCCCCCAAATTCTAGACGCTACTTCTGTATAGGTTTGCAAGACCTCACCAAACGGTTTGGTTGTCGCAGCATTATCAAAATAAATCATCTTACTTCCTCTAATTATTCTACCCTCTATTGTAACACATTTCCTTGGTAGTTCGTTACGCTTTCAATTCAGACAATTTTTTCTTAACAAATTTATGAATCTTTTCAGGATTTTTTCTAGAAAAAATTATATAATAAAAGAACTGAAAGGAGTTATTATGGCTAATTATCAACGCTCAAGTAAACAAGCAAAAACAAAAAAGGATTCCGGATCAAAAACATCCAAAATTCATACAGGTTTATCCGCCTTTCAAAAATTAGTTGCTACCGTTGCTAGTATCTTAGGGATTATCATCTCTTGTATCACCATCATGACCTTCATGAACAAAGATAAAACAGAAAAAAACGATAGCAATACTTCTACGACAACTGTCATCAAAGAAGTGGAGAAAAGCTCAACAACGACAACCAATCAAACGGAAACAACTTCTTCATCTGTAGCTACGGAAAGCTCTTCTAGTGCAGTTAAAGAGGACACAGCTAATCCAGCAAATACAGAAACCACACCGTCCACAACTACAGTTGAAACACCGGCAGAAACAACAACAAGTTCCGCTCAATAAAAAGAACATAAAAAATCGGATCCAGATTGGAACCGATTTTTTTGTACCTATCCGCCCGGAGAGAATCGAACTCCCATCTCAAGAACCGGAATCTTACGTGATATCCATTACACTACGGGCGGCGACTTAAATAGTATACCATATGTCCCCTTAGAGTGCAAGGCTATGAAACAAATGATTCTCCTCTTTCACGTTCGAAAGTGATCATGTCTGAAGTAGGTTGAAAAAGTCATGTCCCAAACACTCCCTGACATCCCTGTCCCCCTCCCCACGACACAATTCAAGCCACAATAAAACAAATAAAAGGCAGGAAAATCCTACCTTTTTATTTCTTATAATTCAATGTCACCAAAGAGGTCAGCCATTGAGAATCCAGTTTGTGTTTCTGGCAATTCGAAGTCACGTTTTTCTTGACGACGTGGACGACGTGGACGAGATTGACGTTTTTCTTCTTTTTGTCCTTCTTCTTGAGCTGGACGTTCTTCAAGAGCTTTGATAGAAAGTGAAATACGTTCTGCAGCAGCATTTACTTCAAGAACTTTAACAGTTACTTCTTGACCTACAGAAAGGACATCTTTTGGATTTTCAACACGTTTGTGTGAAATTTGTGAGATGTGAACCAATCCATCGATTCCAGGAAGAACTTCTACGAATGCACCAAAGTCAGTCAAACGTTTAACAGTTCCTTCGATTACATCACCAGCTGCCAATTTTTGTTCTACGCCATCCCATGGTCCAGGTGTTGTAGCTTTCAATGACAAGCTTACGCGTCCTTCTTCTTCGTTCAAGTCAAGAACTTTCACTTCGATTTCTTCACCAACAGTTACAACTGATTTAGGTGAAACGTTACGTTCATGAGACAATTCAGTCAAGTGAACCAAACCATCAACACCACCAAGGTCGATGAAAGCACCGAAGCTTGTGATACGTGCAACTTTACCAGTTACAACATCACCAACGTTCAAACGTCCGAATACTTCAGCACGCGCTGCTGCAGAAGCTTCTTCTACAACTTCACGACGTGACAAGATGAAACGGTTTTCTTTTGGATCAACTTCTTTGATTTTAGCATCAAATTCTTGACCAACAAAACGTTCAGTGTTACGAACGAAACGAGTATCCAACATTGAAGCTGGAATGAAACCACGAAGTCCTTCAAATTCTACTGAAAGTCCGCCTTTAACAGCGCGAGTACCTTTAACAGTAACAACCTCTTCTTCACGACCAACCAATTTGTCCCATGCTTTGCGAGCTTCCAAACGTTTTTTAGACACAAGGTAAGTTACAGTATCAGTATCTTTACCTACTACTTGGCGAAGAACGAGCAATTCAAGTGTTTCACCTGGTTTTACAAGTTCGTTGATATCAGCATCGCGGTCGTTTGTTAACTCACGAAGAGTCAAAACACCTTCAACACCAGTACCAGAAATTGCAACGTTCGCTTGAGTAGCGTCAACTGTCAATACTTCCGCAGTAACAACGTCACCTGGTTCAACTTGGCTAACACTGTTTAGCAAATCTTCAAATTCATTCATCTAAAAAAATCCTCCAACAATCAGGTTCTAAGCCTGACATACTTTATTATTTTCCCTAAGCACCCGCAACGACAACCTTGATTTATCTTTACTGTCATACCTATATACAATAGGGTAAAACACCTCTGTGTTTTACCGCTCCTGCTTTGATATGTTACTTAAGAACTGGGGTAGCTGGATTCGAACCAACGCATGAGGGAGTCAAAGTCCCTTGCCTTACCGCTTGGCTATACCCCACTATGAAATGGAGAGAGAGGGATTCGAACCCCCGAACCCGAAGGAGCGGATTTACAGTCCGCCGCGTTTAGCCTCTTCGCTATCTCTCCGATAATCACAAGGACTATTATATCATTTTATGAATGAAATGCAAGCCCTTATTTTGTTAAATTGTAATTTTCAATTAAAACTTCCACTGCCATTTCCAATTTCTTGAAAAATGCTTCTGTATTTCCATTTTTCACAATGGCAAATTGATCATTTAATTCTGCGATTTGACCAATCACCTGTTTGCCAGCTGTTAATTCATACCCTTCAAAGGTATCTGCCCCAACTTTTACAGAAGCATCCGACACTTTAATTTCAATCTTTTTATCTTTTCTACTCATGTTCTACCTCTTTTATTTCACATCTCATTCATTTTACAAAAAAACACCTCAGATTGCAAGAATCATATAAAACAAAAACCATGATGCTCTCTTTTCAAAAAATACGGGAGAGATTTTCCGGTTTAGGCTGTTTTAAGGCCTGTTTAGGATTCTAGCATTTCTTTTATCCTTCCTATGCTATTCTAAAAGTGTCTTGTTGCAACAGACAAAATACAACACATATATTTGGAGGTACTCATCTATGAATGAACTTTTCCTACAATCTGAACAAGTACTCGCTCTGGACGAACTTGCATCGTACCAAGGTGGTGGATGCTCTTGGAACGGAGCTGGTGGAGCGGCTGTACAAGGTGCGGTCGGTGGTGCCATTGGCGGTGCATTTGGTGGGGGAATGACTCTTCCTATTATTGGATCTGTCCCTGGTGCAGTCGGTGGCGGAATCCTAGGTGGAATTGGTGGAGGTGTCGCTTACGGTGCCACTTGCTGGTGGACCTAATCCCCTAATCGTCTCCGACAAGGCTTACTCATTCTATTCAACTATTCACACACAATACGGTTAGAACCTCAGTCGGTTGGTCTAACTCAGTTGAATAGAAGAATCTCAACCTACTTAACCATTTCCCTTTATAAAAAAAAAATCAAGCTTCTCAATCTATTTTTCTCTACAGAAAACGGTACTTACTATTAACAACTGGTAAAGGCTTCTAATTTAGGCTCATTGTTAACTGTAGTTTGGTCACCCACTACAAATATTACAGAGCTCTTATTTACAAATGTTAAACACAAAAGTCCCCTTCTCCATTTAAGGAAAAGGGGGCTTTTCGTCTTATAAAGTCAAACTCTTTCTCTCAACAACTATTCCTCAACTTTAACAATCCATCCTTCTGGGGCTGGTTTGTCTCCGAATTGGATACCTGTTAATTCATCATATAATTGGCGAGTAACCGGACCAACCTCTGTTTCCGAATAAAAGACATGGAAATCGTCCCCATTTTGGATGCCACCAATCGGTGAAATCACGGCTGCAGTACCGCAGGCACCTGCCTCAGAGAAACGATCCAATTGATCAATCGGTACATCCCCTTCGATTGGAGTCAATCCCAAACGATGTTCTGCCAAATAAAGAAGAGAATATTTGGTAATAGACGGGAGAATAGATGGACTCAATGGTGTCACAAATTCGCCTTCTGGAGTAATTCCGAAGAAGTTTGCAGATCCAACTTCTTCAATCTTGGTATGTGTTGCTGGATCTAAGTAGATACAATCTGAAAATTGCTTATCATGAGCTAACTTACCAGGAAGAAGAGAGGCCGCATAGTTCCCACCAACCTTGGCAGCACCTGTACCATGAGGCGCTGCACGGTCATAATCACGTGAGACGATAAAGTTTGTTGGAGTTAAACCACCTTTAAAGTAGTTTCCAACTGGCATAGCGAAGATTGTAAAAATATATTCTTCTGCTGGCTTCACACCAATAATATCTCCAACACCGATTAAAAGCGGACGAAGATAAAGCGTTCCTCCTGTACCATAAGGTGGTACATAATCTTGGTTGGCTTTAACCACTGCCTTACATGCTTCCACAAACATCTCTGTTGGAACCTGTGGCATCAAGAGACGGTCAGCTGTACGTTGCAAACGTTCTGCATTTTTGTCAGGACGGAACAATTGAATAGAACCGTCTTTCGTTCGATAAGCTTTTAATCCTTCAAAAGCCTGCTGTCCATAGTGCAAACTTGGAGAAGACTCTGAAATATGAAGAGTGGCATCTTCTGTTAAGCCCCCTTCTTCCCACTGTCCATTACGGTATACCGCTAAGTAACGGTAAGGGAGTTTCATATAAGAAAAACCAAGATTTTCCCAATCAATAGATACTGTCATAATTACACTTCCTTTATCAATCTGCTATCTATTCTACACCTTTTTCAAAAATTTTCAAGCTTAATTTTCAATTTTCAGACAATTCCGTCAGTAAAAAGAGGGAGCAAGCCTTCCCTACCATTCGGTAACGGAATCTACTCCTGCTCCCCCTTATCAAAATCAGATTCGAAAAAGATGCTATCTTCTTCACCGCCTAATCCCATAACTTTTATTTCACATAGGCTTCAAAAACGCCTTGCTCACTAATGGTGTCGGATACAAAACTTCCATTGCTGGTCCGTTCCGATAGACCTAAGCTTGTCAAATCAACTTCTGTCAGCTGACCTGTTGTCGATACAACCTCCAAGATTTGACCCTCACCAGACTCACCAACTTCAGTCGCAAATAAGTCCAGCTCAGCTGGCGCTTGTCCATAGACAGCTCCAGCCAAGAAGACACGGTGCGGTTTCGATTTCAGCTCCCGCAAGACTTGCAGTCCCCGTTTGGCACGTGAAGTCGCAGGAATCTCAGACACCGCCATTCGCTTCAAGCTTCCTCTTTGCGTTAATAGGAAGACGGAATCGCTATTAGCAATAACGGCCGCTGCCAATTCATCCCCATCCTTCAGATTGATAGCCTTGACTCCTGCCGCCTTGGCACCCACAACCGGCACCTCATCAATATTGAAACGCAGACCATACCCATGGGAAGTCATCAGCATGACATCATCGAGCCCAATCGGCGCAATGGCAATCACCTCGTCCTCAGCCCCCTTCAACTTGGCATACTTCATCGACTTCGAACGATACGTCCGCCATGGCGCAAACTCCTTACGCTCCACACGCTTAATCTGCCCCATGCGAGTCGCCGCAAAATACGTCCCCCCATCCATTTCATCTAACAAGTCCACAAACAGGACCTTCTCGTTTGAATCGAAATTACTAATGGTTTGACTGAGGTGTTCCCCTATGTCTTTCCAACGGATATCTGCCAACTCATGGACGGGACGGTAAATAACATTCCCCAAATTCGTGAAGAGAAGCAAATGTTGCGTTGTCCGTGCCGCACTGACGAAAAGCAGATGATCATCGTCGCGCTTACCAATCTCCTCAACCGTTGAGGCATTAAAGGAGCGCGGACTTGTCCTTTTAATGTAACCGGACTTGGTCACCGAAACAAACGTGTCTTCTTCCACAATCAGGCTAGCTGTATCAATTTCAATTGTCATTGCTGCATCTTGCAATTCAGAACGCCGTGGATTTCCAAACTGTTTTTTCACCTCACGAAGTTCCTTCTTCATGAGATTATACATGGTCCGTTCATCACTTATAATTGCTGCCAAGGTCGCGATTTGTTGACGCAACTCATCCTCTTCCTGCTGAAGAACCACGACGTCTGTATTGGTCAACCGATAGAGTTGCAAGGTCACAATGGCTTCTGCTTGTTCTTCTGTAAAAGCATAGGAAACTTTGAGGTTTTCTTTGGCATCTGCCTTGTTTTCTGAAGCACGAATGAGAGCGATGACTTCATCCAAAATAGAAATGACTCGAATCAATCCCTCAACAATATGAAGTCGACGCTCTGCTTTTTCCTTATCAAAACGAGAACGTGCTAGAATGACTTCCCGACGATGTTCGATATAGGCAGAGAATATCCGTCTAATACCGACTTGTTTCGGCGTGAAGTTATCGATAGCGACCATATTGAAGTTATAGTTGACTTGCAAATCTGTATACTTGAAAAGATAGTTGAGAATCAACTCACGGTTGGCATCTTTCTTCAGTTCAATGGCAATCCGTAGGCCATCCCGGTCGGACTCGTCACGCACTTCCGCGATTCCAGCCACCTTGTTATTGACCCGTACATCGTCGATTTTCTTAACTAAATTTGCCTTATTGATTTCGTAAGGAATTTCAGTCACAACGATTTGTTCTTTTCCACCTTTTAACGTCTCAATGTCGGTTTTGGAACGAACGACCACGCGCCCTTTTCCAGTTTCATAAGCCTTTTTAATTTCATCACGGCCCTGGATAATGGCACCGGTTGGAAAATCGGGTCCGGGCATAAACTCCATCAACTTGTCGACCTTAGCGGCGGGATGATCGATCATATAGATGACCGCGTCAATCACCTCTGCTAAATTATGCGGAGGAATCTCGGTTGCATATCCTGCTGAAATACCGGTTGATCCGTTTACCAATAAATTGGGAAAGGCAGCAGGGAGAACAGTGGGCTCTTTTTCTGTATCATCAAAATTCCAAGCAAAAGGAACCGTCTTTTTCTCGATATCCTGCATCATAAAACCAGCGATTTCTGACAATCTGGCTTCGGTATAACGCATGGCCGCCGGCGGATCTCCGTCCATAGAACCGTTATTTCCGTGCATCTCTACAAGGATTTCCCGGTTTTTCCAGTCCTGGGACATACGGACCATGGCATCGTAGATGGAAGAATCACCATGCGGGTGGAAATTACCCATGATATTCCCAACTGACTTGGCCGACTTGCGGTAGGCCTTGTCATGGGTGTTGCCATCTTTGTTCATAGAATAGAGGATACGGCGCTGCACCGGCTTCAATCCATCACGAATATCCGGCAGGGCCCGCTCCTGAATAATATATTTGGAATAACGCCCGAAGCGCTCTCCCATAATGTCTTCTAGAGACATGTTTTGAATGTTTGACATATTTAAGATGCAAAAGGCATTTACCAAGTAATGTCAAAAGAAGAGACAATATAATCGTCCCATCTCTTTGACAGAACTCATAGCCCGTGCGCATTTCCTTTCATAAGATGTAAAAAGCGTTCAGCTCTTTCTCACATGATTTATCTCTTTATCTGCAAGCGAAGACCGCTACAAATCGGAATAAATTAAAGTTTTTCATAGAACGATTGTTACGACGTGAGGAAAGTCGGTCGATCATAACGACTCGACGAACTGGTGAGGTTGATAGCTTGTCCGCCATAGCGGCAAGCGTCTGGTCAATAGAAAGTTCTGCTTTCATTGACCAGACTCACGTCAAAACACCGTCTGCTCCTCAAGCGTAAACTTGACGTTCTCTTCAATCCATTTCCGACGCGGTTCCACCTTATCGCCCATGAGCGTATTGACCCGACGTTCCGCACGCGCAATATCGTCTACCGTCACCCGAATCAAGGTCCGCGTCTCCGGATCCATGGTCGTCTCCCACAACTGATCAGCGTTCATCTCACCCAATCCCTTGTAACGTTGGAGCATGGCACCCTTCCCAAACTTCTGACGTAGCTCTTCCAACTCTCCATCCGTCCAAGCGTACTCAACCACTTCCTTCTTGCCCTTACCTTTGGACATCTTGTAAAGCGGCGGCAAAGCAATATAAACCTTTCCAGCCTCCACCAGCGGCCGCATATAGCGATAAAAGAAAGTCAAGAGAAGCGTCTGAATGTGCGCTCCGTCCGTATCCGCATCGGTCATAATAATGATCTTATCATAGTTGGCATCTTCCAAAGAAAAATCACTTCCAACACCCGCACCAATCGTATAAATCATGGTGTTGATTTCTTCATTTTTGAGAATATCCGCCATTTTTGCCTTGGCAGTATTGATGACCTTACCGCGGAGCGGGAGGATGGCTTGGAACTTGCGGTCGCGACCCTGTTTGGCCGATCCACCCGCAGAATCACCTTCGACGAGGTAGAGTTCGTTTTTAGCCGGATTCTTGGATTGCGCCGGCGTTAATTTTCCAGAAAGCAAGCCCTTGTCTTTTTTATTTTTCTTCCCGTTTCTCGAATCTTCACGAGCCTTCCGAGCCGCTTCACGCGCATCGCGCGCTTTAATAGCCTTGCGGATCAGATTAGAAGCCAAGTCCCCGTTTTCTAATAAGAAGAAGGTTAATTTCTCAGAAACAAGAGAGTCCACCACAGAACGGGCCAGAGGAGAACCTAACTTAGACTTGGTTTGTCCCTCAAACTGCAAATGCTCTTCCGGAACTAAGACTGACAAAACTGCGGACAAGCCTTCACGATAATCCGAACCTTCCAAATTCTTATCTTTTTCTTTTAGAAGACCGGTTTTACGCGCATAGTCATTCATGGCTTTCGTGATGGCTGTCTTGAGACCCGTCTCGTGAGTTCCACCATCTTTGGTACGAACATTATTAACAAAGGAAAGAATATTATCAGAATAACCATCATTATACTGCATAGCTACTTCCACTTGGAAGCCGCCTTCCTCCCCTTCAAAATAAAGTACGGGAGTCAGCGTTTCTTTATCTTCATTTAAATATGCAACGAAGTCCTGGACCCCATTTTCATAGTGAAATTCAACAAACTCATCCGTCCGCTCATCCTTCAAAGAAAGGGTAACTTGTTTCAATAGAAAAGCAGACTCATTCAGACGCTCTGCAATGGTTCCAAATTTAAAATGAGTGGTTGAGAAAATCGTTGGATCCGGCATAAAGGTAACCTTGGTTCCAGTTTTCGTTTTGGGTGCCGTTCCTATTTTCTTCAGTCCAGTAACTGGTTTTCCACCATCCTCAAAACGTTGCTTATAAACCGCACCGTCACGAGTAATTTCTACCTCTAACCAAGAAGACAAGGCATTGACGACAGAAGAACCCACACCGTGAAGACCACCAGACGTCTTATAACCACCTTGACCGAACTTCCCACCGGCATGAAGCACCGTGAAAATCACCTCAACCGTCGGTTTTCCGGTCGCGTGCATACCAACAGGCATCCCGCGACCATGGTCCTCCACCGAAATAGACCCATCCGTGTGAATGGTTACGTCTATCCGATCACCAAAACCAGACAAGGCCTCGTCCACCGCATTATCGACGATTTCCCAAACCAGGTGGTGCAATCCCACACCGTCGGTCGATCCGATATACATCCCCGGACGTTTCCGAACCGCATCCAACCCTTCTAGGACCTGAATCGCATCATCTCCATAATTGTGTATCGTAATATCTTTTTTAGCCACAAAAGCCTCCAATAATTCCTTGCTTGCTATGAAGTCTTCTGCTCCCACCTGTCTAGCATTTCCAGACCTTTTCCGGGACAAAAACATCATC
>Cebus_capucinus_imitator_PRJNA485217_SSR118__coassemble_773_pt1 | contig 9994 bp, 10 predicted proteins | sample Cebus_capucinus_imitator_PRJNA485217_SSR118__metabat2_low_PE_001 | metagenome-assembled genome bin Cebus_capucinus_imitator_PRJNA485217_SSR118
AATTTTCATGCTTTTGCGAGTGAGAGCGAAGCTCTCATGCTAGTCTGTCCCACTCTCATTGTGACCTTTTGTTTTCCTCGGAGCTAGTTTGCCCGAATATATCCTCTGAAAATATCTAGGGGTGTTGTCAAAAGCTCTGCTTGAATGATATTTCATTAGTTAACTGTGAAAGAACAAACAATTCGCTTTCTTCCATTGTCTACACATCAGATTTATTCTTTAAGCTATGTGAAAAATCTGTTAGTCCAAGTAAATAATCTGTATTCACATTATAAAAATCAGATAATTTAATTAAAAAATCCACTGGTATTTCTCTAGATCCACTCTCAATTCTTGAATAAGAAGATTGACTACAGGACAAATAATGCGCAATCTTTTCTTGTGAATATTTCTTTTTCTTTCTCAAATCTCTTATTCGTTTATACATTTACTTTCTCCTTCAACAATATAGAGAATATGCTATATTGGAATACAAAAAAACAAAAATATTTAATCCTATTCTTTAATATTTGATATACTAATGTATAGGAGGTACACTTATGAAAGAATCAATCGCTATGCTAAATACTCATACAGAATTTAAAGAGTTGTCCCCAAAAGAACTACAGGAAATCCATGGTGGGGAGTCCTACTTCGTTTCGGGTTGGTTTGACTGGATTGGTCATCGAACAAAAGGTAAGACTTGCTAACGCCATTATTCAACCATAATCTTAATCTTTTGTATTACATTATATTGATTACTAGTTGTTTCTACATTTAATTGAGGATATTTCATTTTCATTTGTTTCATCGTCGTGAGACCTATACCATGGTTACTACCCTCCTTAGTTGTATAACCATTCCCTGTGAGGTACTCTATTGGAATTGCTTTTTCCTTTGTACTATTGATAACTATAAGGTAGTAAATACTATCATCCGTATAGATATTAAGTATTAACTTAGGAAATTCTGATCGAATTGTTGCTTCGATAGCATTATCCAATAATATGGAAATAAGTCTGATAAAATCCAATAAAGAGATATTATCAGGCTTTTCTATTTCCTCCGGAATATCTAATTGCACTTCCACACCTCTCTTTTTAGCTTCAAAAATTTTTGTAGCTATTAAACTTTTTATTGCATCATCTTTTATGTACGTTAAACCTTCAAACTCATACTTAGAACGTTTCAACAAACTATCAGATTCTTTTATAATTGTTTGGTAGACATTCCTTATCGATTGCATATCGTTATGAATAATACCTTCATTTAAAGTGGACATAATATTTGCATAATCGTGACGAAATGCTCTAATGTCATTATATAATTCTTCAATTTTTTTTGTATAAGTCAACAAAACCTCTAATTCAGATAATCGGACCTTGGTAAGCTCATCTTCAATATACTTATTGTATTTCATATTTATAAAAGCAATAGATGTAATAAATATACAAAAATATACAATGGTAAGTATTTTGCGCATTATCAACGTGTTGATATGTCCGTAATAATCGACGCCGGAAAAAAATTCCATTGTATAAAAATAAATAAACATACTTAAATCGAGTATAGAGACCCGTCTACGAAAAATCTTCGTACCTACCATTTCAACTAGAATATCGAAATTAAACCTAAGATGATAGGTTGATGAAAAATAAATTATATAAACAAATAATTCTGTCACAGCCAATACAGATATATTTTCTGAAAATAATTTAGAACTTTCAACACCAAAAACTGGAAGAATATAAAAAAACACAAAACGTCTTAGAAGACTATCCATAATCCAAGGATATAGACCATAAAATATATGTAGTTCGATTGGTTTAGTCTGATCTTTATGATAAGAAAAAAATATAAGAACTGCAATTTCTAAGAATAGTAAGTAGAAAAAAGACAAGTCCGAAAATACAAAAGTGAAAAATATTATACCATACTCATACCACTTAAGAGATATAGAGCTCACTTGCCGATAAACTAGCATCACGAATGGGAAAATAAATAAAATCTGTAGCAAGTAATTTAATAACACTTCATTTTTCTCCCTCAATAAGACTAATCAGAGAATTAATTCGACGACGTGATATGGGACAAGATTGTCCCCCTCTAAAATACAACATTTTTTCAACTTTATTAAGAACTGTTACATTTCTAGGATTGACAATATAGGAACGATGACACTTAAAAAATCGTGATTCTTTTTTTAATAGATCTGTCAAAACTCCTCGAAACTCAATATTTGAATGGGTAGAATGAAGAATTAGTTTATGAGAGAACTCCGTATTAGTCTCCACAAAAAATATTTCATCAAACCTCAAAAAAATATCTGCTCCCTCATCGTTTCGAAAGTGAAAAAATTCTTTATCGTCAGCTCTCTTTTCCGACTCTGATGCATAATCTAAACACCTAGCTACACGAGTTTCAAACTCCTTCTCGTCAACTTCCTTAATAATAAAGTCTAGTGCCCTTACCATTGATTTATAGGTATATGGCATAAACTCAGAATAGGTCGATACGAAGATGATGGGAGAATAAGGAGATTTAAAATATATAGCTTTTGCAATCTCAACTCCTTTCCGTTTACTTCCTCTAATCTCTAAATCTAGGAAAAAAATCGCCTTTCCTCCACTCTCTTCAAATTCTTTCATGAGTTCCTGAGCATCATCAAATACCTTACACTGATACTCCCCGATTCCTCTACTTTGTGCATAACGATTTATAGATTGTCTGAGACGATTTTGTTGAATAGTGTCGTCTTCTAAAATATAAATTGGATACATACATCCACCTACTTTCATGGTAGCCTCAGCAAAATTTTTAACCTCGATTTGCTATGAGCAATAAATTTCAATTGTTTTAGACATCTTACGATCAATGTTAATTGGTTGAATTTTTAGAGTATTTAAAAAATGTAGATACCGGTTAACTAATCAGACGTATAATATTCATTATCTAACGTAACTAACAACGAACATCCGTATATCAACATACAACCTGATATTGGTCAACTGTGTTTGTCAAATGAATATCTCTTTTCTGTTATACATCATTTTACAACAAGGCTCAGGATTTAGCTATAAACTTTTAACAATATATTATTTAAAATCAATTTGGATACTTTTTTCAAATAAGCTACAGGAATACAGTAATAATACTAACCCTAAAACTATCAAAATGTTATTGTTCTCCCCTGTCCTGGGAAGTGATGTTTGCTCTACTGATGTATAACATCTTTCACTGAATCTTTCATTAGCGACTACATTGGAAATTGATTTTATAGAAAAAGTCTCCTCTAACTTTTCTAGATCTTTACTAGCTAATGTTACCTTCATTCTATTTTCAATGACAGCCTCTTCTTTCCGACTATCTTCATTTACAGAGGATTGTGAACTGATATTTTTTTCTAAATCTTGGAACATAAAACTATAAATGTCACTAACACTTCCAACACCAATCCAAGCTGAAATTACCTTTCCATTCTCCAAACGAATAAGAGTAGGAGTTCCTGGTATTCCAACAATTTCAAACAGAAAGTTCTTTGCATAATCATCAAAATCAGATCCATCTATATTATAGTATTCAACTGGGAATAGCTGGTTGAGCTTCTTTAACTCAGGAGATAATTGACGACAATAATAACATGTAGGGCGCCCAACATATAGAAGATGCTTATCTTCATCCGGAGTAAACATTTGATATACCTTTTCCATAGGTGTACTCTCTAAACCTGCTACATTTTCTTGGTATAACTCTTGTGAAATTTCGGTTACCATCGGCTCGGATGTTGAAGATAAATCTGCAGCCCTTTCCATAGTATTATCATGTGGTATATTAGTCGCCAGTGTAGAAATTTCGTCGGCTTTCTTGTCATCACTTTCATTTACTACTGGTTCAAAAATGGATACTTCATGTTTCACAGAAGATGTATCTTCTGCACTTACCTCGGGACAATTAGATATTATTAGAAAACTTATTAATAAGATAGCTACAAACAGAACACTATTTCTCATTATCTTCCTCCTGTTATTTTTGAAAAATAAAAATATTTTACTATTTATTACTTAAATCCATCGATAATTTCTTCCTAAAAAATCATAATATCAAAATATTTTTATATATTAACTATAACATAAAACCAGGTGGCTGTCCCGAAAATCTTTTAACAGATCCTTTACTAAACCAAGCAACATTTTTATTATACCTTGATATAGATAATAAAGAGGAGTGAGCAAATCAGATAGATTCCAATAAGTTACATTATTTCTTCATAACTCATAAGTATCCGCCTAAAAATACCTCACTCCTTACTTAAGCACATTTAATTAGAATTCCTTTATTTTCATAATGAAAGTTTCAAAACATGGATATCCAATATTGCTGACTTTTCGAAATTACTGTTACACAGTCATCCTATATTTCAGTTGCTCGAGAATAACTAGTAATCTTGCTTATTAAATACTCTTCTAGCAATTAAAATAAAACCAAATAGTGCAAATACATTTAAACATTTTAAGTATATGGCCTGGTCCTTAAATATATTTACACTACACAACAGGATAAAGAATATAAGTAGGATATTTTTTATCCTAGTATGAAACGTTTTCATAGCGATCAAACTCAGCAAAAAGTTGCTACACCTACTGCAGCGCCAGACCAACCGCCAATCGCTCCACCAGTGATGGTTCCAATAATTGGAACTGTGAACGTTCCAGATCCAGCACCAGTCAAAAAACCTAAACCAGCTGAACCTGCCGTACCGAGAGCACATTTCAGCCAGTTTCCACCTTCAACTACTTCAAGCATCTCTGTGTTTAAAATTTCAAATTGTTCTATCGTGTTTAACATAGTGCTTCTCCCTTTTTCTATATTTCAGATAACTTTGATATAATTTAAAAACTATAAAAACAATTTATTTGTTGATATTGCATTTTAAACTATCATTGTTGTACCAAAATAAATTCCGCTGTTACTTAATTACTTTAAATTGTAACTTAAGTTTTTGAATTCCCCCTATGACTGAAAAGTTTGGGAATAGCAAAAGGATGCGAACGTTCTAGATAATCATCAGAGTTCGCTAAGCGATCTACCTCTTTCCAACTTTCCTTGGATTTTGATCCTAGTACAATATCTTTAAAGGCTATTGCACGAGCTATCCTTGTATAGATTGCACGGAACTCAATTGCACTAGCAGCTCCCTTCAAGCCTTTGTTAAGGTCTCCGATTAAATCCTTAGTTTGGTTAACAATCCATTGGACATTTGGATTATGGGTAGATTCTAATCTAAGGTCATCAGAGAATTGTTCAAGAGCCTGAACGATGTCTGTTTCATAACTCATGATTACCTCCTAAGAGTTACAACCAAATGGACCTCTCCTACCTGCAAGTCCATATGCAATACAAATAGCAATCTTATCACCTAGATTTCCACCCCAGTTACCACCAATAGTTGAACCACCGTTGCTATTTCCATTGCCACCAATCCAATAGTTAGTCCCTGGATCTGTACTATTTCCACCTGTAATAACTGCTAATTTTTCTACAGACAAGTTTTCCATCGTGCTTTTCCTTTCTACTCTTATCAACATTTGGTAATACTACCAAATGTAATTGAGCCTATATTTCAAGAGTACTCTCATAAAGATATCTATATTACACAATTGAATAAATCCAACCAATAATCTAGATTCTTATTATATAAATTAGAGCATTGAAAATATCTCAGCTACGTAAACAATCATTTTCATTCTTTACAGCTGTATAATTGGTGCGACACTTGTAGTAAAGATTACTAACAAAAAGTTTCATCCAAGTTTACTTTAAAAAAGACAGATAATATTTACAATTTCTAAATAATGAATTTATGCTTAAAAAACAAAACTATTTATAGTGCTTGATTTCTGCACAACATCATCATGTAAAGCCTCAAAGTTTCTTCTAAACTCTAATTTGTCTCGCTGCAACTTTGACATATTTAATATATCATAAATATATTTATTTTTCTTCATCTTTTCTTAAGAGGTCAGAAAAAAGACTTTACTGGTTCCAGTTTTACCTTATAGGGCGAAAATATGACTATTTAGGAAAATTTCTTCCAAACATCTAATCTCCATGTCATAATATAGTTATATCGAATGAAAGGCAAACGAATATGAGACGATATGCATACGTAGCTCAAATTGATATGCGTGATTGTGGCCCCGCCGTTCTAGCTTCTATCGCTAAACATTATGGCTCTGACTTTTCACTAGCTTATTTACGAGAATTGTCAAAAACAACAAAAGAAGGGACAACAGCTCTCGGTATCGTTGAAGCTGCAAAAGATATTGGTTTTGAAACTAGAGCAATTAAAGCAGATATGGGCCTTTTTGATATAAAGGATATTCCCTATCCCTTTATTGTTCATGTTAATAAAGAAGGCAAATTACCACATTACTATGTTGTTTATGAATCTAAGAAAAAGTACTTAGTTATTGGTGATCCTGACCCCAATGTAAAAGTCTCTAAAATATCAAAAAGTCGCTTCGAACAAGAATGGACTGGAGTAGCTATCTTTTTGGCACCAACTCCTAACTATATCCCACATAAAGAAAAGCACGATAGTCTTTTTAATTTTCTACCGATAATCTTAAAACAAAAGGCCCTAATCACCTATATTATTCTAGCTAGCTTACTAGTAACACTAATCAATATCTTCGGCTCTTATTATTTACAAGCTATTCTAGATAAATTCATACCTAATTATATGAAATCCACTTTAGGAATTGTTTCAATTGGTCTAATTATTACTTACATTTTACAACAGTTTATGGCTTTCTCCAAATCCTATTTATTAATAGTTTTAAGCCAACGCTTGACTATTGATGTAATTTTATCCTACATCCACCATATTTTTACTCTTCCAATATCATTCTTTGCTACAAGACAAACTGGCGAGATTATTTCTCGTTTTACTGACGCTAATTCTATTATAGATGCTCTAGCATCAACAATTTTATCTCTTTTTCTAGACGTAAGCATTGTATTTATTATCGGTACCGTACTGATACTCCAAAACACACAACTTTTTCTATTAACACTACTAGCTATTCCTCTTTACGCCATCATAATTCTATCTTTTCTCAAGCCGTTTGAAAGGATGAATCATGACGTCATGCAAAGCAACTCCATGGTTAGTTCGGCTATCATAGAAGATTTAAATGGCATGGAAACAATTAAATCATTAACTAGCGAGTCACTTCGCTACTACAAAATTGATAGCAGTTTTGTTGATTATCTTGAGAAATCTTTTAAACTAAGTAAATATGAACATATCCAAGCTGCTTTGAAACATAGTTCACAGCTCATCTTAAACGTTACTATATTATATTTCGGTGCACGATTGGTCATGAGTAATAAAATATCTATTGGTCAACTAATCACCTACAATACACTACTCAACTATTTTACCAATCCAATCGAGAATATAATTAATCTTCAATCGAAATTACAATCTGCTAAAGTTGCTAATAAACGGCTTAACGAAGTCTACCTTATTTCATCAGAATTTGAAAACACAACCAATATGTATTCTAACCTTTCAGGTGATATTCGTTTCCATAATGTTTATTTTAGATATGGTTTCGGAGCATACACATTAAGTGAAATTAACGTAACCATTACAAGAGGAAAAAAAATTTGTCTAGTTGGAACCAGTGGTTCTGGTAAAACGACACTTGCAAAAATGATTGTCAATTTTTTTGAACCTACTCAAGGAAACATTCAAATTGGAGAAGCTGACTTACAGATGATCGATAAAAAGAAACTACGTCAGTATATAAATTATCTACCCCAACAGTCATACATCTTTTCAGGAACTATCCTTGAAAATCTTACTTTAGGTGCTAATCCAGATATTACCCACGAGGATATTACTCAAGCTTGTCAATTGGCTGAAATAAAAGAGGATATCGACGCCATGCCACATGGTTATAATACTGAACTCTCAAATATTTCAGGTTTATCTGGTGGGCAAAAGCAACGCTTAGCTTTAGCTCGAGCCATATTAACAAAAGCTCCTATTTTAATTCTTGATGAAGCAACAAGCAGTCTAGATGTTCTGACGGAAAAAAAAATTATTAAGAATCTCTTGCAATTATCCGATAGGACTATAATATTTGTAGCTCATAAACTCAGTATCGCTCAACAAGCTGACTATATTTTCGTCCTTGATAAAGGTAAAATTATTGAGGAAGGTAGTCATCAAGAATTAATGACCAAACAAGGTTTCTACTATACTTTATACAAGTAAGGAGATCTCTATGAATAATCACTTATTTCAATCATCAGAATTTTATCAACGCCGGTATCATAACTTTGCTACACTATTGGTAATCCCCTTATCTGCAATTACATTCTTCGTTACTATTTTTTCTTTATTCGCCTATACAGAGGTAACTGTAATAAATACAGGCGAAATTTTCTCCACTAAGCCTATTAAAACTATTCAATCGACTAGTGATAATATTATTGAGATCAACAACTTAAAAAATAATAAAAAGGTAAATAAGGGGGAACTTTTGATTAAATACTCTGACAAGCTAGCGTCATCTCAAACAATTGGTATTAAAAAACAAATTGATAGAGACGATAGACAAGTGGTCGCTTTAGAAACATTAATTCGAAGTTTGGAACAAGGGGTAGATCTTTTTGTAGATAACGATGAATTCGGTTATTCTAGTACTATTAAATCATTTTTAAACCAAGCAAGTACTATTACTAATCACATCAACCAAGCCAACGCTTCCATAGCAAAACAAGAAGAAAGTATTAATCAAACAAATTCATATCATTCTACTTTAGTACTCAAACTAGAGACACAAGTAAGTCAATATCAAGAACTAGAAGAAGCAATCCGAGAAGAGAAAAATAATCTATCTAAAAATAATCTATCTAAAAACAATCCCCTAACATCAATTTTAAACAATTTTTTTAGTCAAATTACTCAGAATGAAAATAATAATAATCAACTAAAAGCACAGTACTTATCAGATATACATTTAAAAATAGATCAATTACAGTCATCTATAGATGACCTTAATATACAAATAACCAATAACATAAACGCTGGAACTGATGATAATAGTACTCCACTACAAATTGAGACATTGCGTAATCAACAAATTTCTCTAGTGCAGGATCAACTAAATCAAGTAAAAAAAGAAAAGGAAGGACTAGAAAATCAACTTAAGAATTTAAATATCGAACAAGAGACAACTAACTTATATAGTGGCCATAGTGGAATCCTTCACCTTAACAATCAACTAGAAGGTGCATCGTATATTCCTAAAGGAACGGTTATTGGAGAAATTGTCCCCGATATCAACAAAGAAAAAGATATCTCTATAATCTATTATGTAAATTCGAATTATATTAAGCATTTAGCAAAACACCAAACTGTAAGATTCACTCTCAATACGATTGGAAACACGCCAACATCACTAGAAGGAAAAATTACCTCGTTAGATACAGTAGCAACTAAGACACAAGATGGAAATATGTTTAGAGTTACCGCTAAAGTCAATCTTTCATTAAAGGATAGAAAAAAGATCGCTTATGGCATGAAAGGAAAAGTTACTACTGTTATTGCCAAGAAGACCTTCTTCAACTACTTTAAAGATCAGTTTACTGATTAGTATTTTTGAAATAAATTAAAAGGTAGTCTCAAGAAGAAGGGAGTATAAAATATTTTGTGTAAACACCAAAAAATGAATAAATCCTGCTATAGTAGAGTTACGACACAAAACTACTAGAAAGATTTATTCCTATGACACAGTTTCCCACAGAATTAGTTGACTTCCTAGCACAAAACAATAACAGTATGTGTCAAGTTATTCTCGGAAATTCAAATCCTAAAAAGTGCATTTTATTTTTTTATGTTTTGGATCTGCCAGTCGTGCTCTTGACACGCGGGGCCCCTTGTTGGTTTGTTCTGCCTTAAAAAGCCCACTAGGGGGCAGAACAGGGCAGACTAAACCAA